>MJGMH1__coassemble_1904_pt1 | contig 54465 bp, 59 predicted proteins | sample MJGMH1__metabat2_high_PE_009 | metagenome-assembled genome bin MJGMH1 | reverse complement strand
GAGTCAAATCTGCCCCTGTTTGGAACTATCTATTTCCCGACAGCCCCTTTTTTATTATTCTACTACAACACCTTTTTGCAGCATTACGTTTGCATAAATGGCTGTCTCGCCTGTCGCAATGATACAATATACTTCTTTTGCTTCATCATAGAATGCAAATCTTTCAATATTTCCTACTGCGTCAGCGCCACGCTCATCGTGTTTTGCAACGATTTCTTTGTATGTATCCCAAATAGGAGTCTCTACTTTTCCTACATCACCAGGCATTAATTCCATCAGGTTAACTGGTTTTTCTACATATGTATCCAATGGGAACACTTGCAGGATTGCGTCTAAAATTTCTGGAACGCCATGTCCATCCATACGAATTACAATCGTGTTTTTCCCCATAGACTCAGATGGGAAGTTCCCGTCTGCGATTACCAGACGGTCACTGTGTCCCATTTCACATAATACTTTTAATAATTCCGGTGATAAAATTGATGGTATTCCTTTTAACATATCTTATCTCCCTTATGATTCTTATTTATAGAATGGTCCGTATGTTGCGCAAGCTCTGTAATCAGCAGCTTCTTTGTCCATTCCAAATGCACTCCATGCAGCTGGTCTGAAGATCTCTTCTTCCGGTACGTTGTGCATACATACTGGAATTCTCAACATAGATGCCATTGTAATTAAGTCAGCACCGATGTGTCCATAAGAGATTGCACCGTGGTTAGCTCCCCAGTTGTTCATTACATCGTAAGCTGTCTTGAATGCGCCTTCCCCTGTACATCTTGGTGCGAACCATGTACATGGCCATGTATAGTCTGTTCTCTTCCATAATACGTCAGATACTTCATCTGGAAGGTTGATTGTCCATCCTTCTGCGATGTAAAGAACAGGTCCTAAACCTTTCACTAAGTTCAGACGGATCATTGTAGCAGGCATCTCTGCTCTTGTTAAGAAACGAGAAGAGAATCCGCCTCCACGGAAGTATCCGTTATCTGCTGCGTTCCATGTAGTAGCCGCCATAACTTTATCCTGATCTGCTTCTGTCATCTCATACCATGGTTTCATAACTGCATTTCCGTCAGCGTCTTTTACTTCGCCACAAGCGTCTAAGCAGCATGCTCCTGAGTTGATTAAGTGAATAAATCCATCTGCTTCTTTTGCCTTTCCGTCAATTTCATATCCTGTTACTCTCTTAACAGCATCTCCACTCCAATATGTACGAACATCTGCAAACATCTGAGCTCTGTTTGTCAAAAGTTTCATGAATAACATTCCAAGACCGTTCAATACGTCATTTTCTGTCGCAAGCACATATGGTTCTCTTGCTCCATTCCAGTCAAATGATGTATTTAGCACTGCTTCTGCAAAATCTCCGTTTGGATAGAAGTCTGTCCATTGTCTCTGTCCTTGGAAACCTGCTGCAATTGCGTTGTGTCCAACTGCTTCTTCTTCGCATCCTGCTGGAAGGTTTTTATTTCCATTCATTAAGTCTTTGATGATAACTGCCATCTTCACTACGAATTCGAACTGTTCTTCTTTCTTTTCTTCGCTCATCTTCAGTTCATCTGGGTTTTTATCAAATCCGATTGTACATTTTTCTTTTGCCCAAGCAAGTGCTTTTTGGAATTCTGCTTCATCGTAGATGCCTTCTGTCATACGACGGATGATCTCTACCTCATCAACAGATTCCACACGAAGTCCTAAGTATGACTCCATAAAGTCAGAATCGATGATTGATCCACCGATACCCATACAGATAGATCCAATCTGTAAGTAAGATTTTCCTCTCATAGAAGCTGCTGCAACTGCTGCACGTCCAAATCTTAATAATTTTTCTTTGATGTCATCTCCGATTGTAGAATCGTCTGCATCCACAACATCATGTCCATAGATTCCAAATGCAGGAAGGCCTTTCTGTGCATGTGTAGCAAGTACAGATGCAAGGTAAACTGCTCCTGGTCTTTCTGTTGCATTTAATCCCCATACAGCTTTGATTGTTGTTGGGTCCATATCCATTGTCTCAGATCCATAACACCAACATGGTGTAACTGTCAATGTGATAGCAACACCTTCTTTTTTGAATTTTTCTTCACATGCCGCCGCTTCTGCAACACGTCCGATTGTTGTATCTGCAATAACAACTTTCACTGGCTCCCCATTAGAGTATTTTAAATTCTCTTCAAATAATTTTGCAGCCGCTTTTGCCATTCCCATCGTCTGATCTTCCAGACTTTCACGAACTTTTAAAGCTCCTCTTCTTCCATCAATTGTTGGTCTGATACCAATTACTGGGTATCCTCCGATTAATCTGCTTTCTGCCATTTTTTTCTTCCTCCTTAAATCTTATTGAATAATAGTTTTAAATTTCTCATATGCTGCATCCCATTTTTCCGCATCTTGCGGAAGATACTCATATGTAGTTTCTGATTTTGCAATAATTTGTCTTGCTTCTGCAACATCTTTGATCTCTCCGAGTGCTATCAACTGAACAGCAATATTTCCAAGAGCAGTTGCTTCTACCGGTCCGGCAATTACTTTCCGTCCATTTGCACTTGCTGTCATCTGACAGAGCAGCCTACTCTGAATTCCGCCTCCAATCATGTTAATCACATTGAAATGCTTTCCTGTACAAGTTTCAATTTGCTCTAATGTATATCGATATTTTAACGCTAAACTCTGGTTGATACAGCACATAATGTCACCGATTGTCTCTGGTACTTTCTGTCCTGTTCTCTCACAAAATGCACGGATTCTTCCAGGAATATCTCCTGTTGTATTGAATTCCGGTGAATCCGGATCAATAAAACTCTGGAAGGGTTCTGCCTCCTGAGCCATCTGCTCTAGTTCGCCAAATCCATACTCTTTTCCCTCACGAATCCACTGTCTTCTACTTTCCTGTGCAAGCCACAGACCGATAATATTCTTCAGGAAATTGTATGTTCCGCCGTATCCGCCTTCATTGCTTACATTCAATTCGAATGATTCTTTTCCAATAACAGGTTCTTTTAACTCTGTTCCAAATAAGCTCCATGTTCCACAACTGATGAAGATAAAGTCTTCCTCCTGCGTCGGTACTGAAACAACCGCACTCTGTGTATCATGTCCCGCAATGGCAATGACTTTCGCCGATTCCACACCAAGCTCTTCACAAATGGATGACCGTAATGTTCCTACAACAGTACCACTTGGTACAATCTCTGGAAGAAGCTTTTTCGGAATACGCAGTGCATCCAAAATTCTATCAGACCATACTTTATTCTTTGCATCCATCAACTGTGTTGTACTTGCCATTGTATACTCTGCTTTTTTCTCTCCCGTCAGGAAATAGTTGAACAAATCTGGAGTCAACAATAATGTATCTGCCCTCTCCAAAATCCATGGTCTCTTCTGAACAAGAGAGTAGAGTTGAAAAATCGTATTAAAGTTTTCGAACTGATTTCCTGTGAGATTGTAGACCTCCTCTTTTGAAATTGCTTTGAATACTTCCTCCTGCATACCAATCGTTCTGTCATCTCTATAATGCACGGCACTTTCCAGCAAATCTCCATGTTCATCCAAAAGTCCAAAATCCACACCCCATGTATCGATCCCAAGACTTTCAAAACCGCCTTTTTGCTTCGCCTTCACAATACCTTGTTTGATCTCAAAAAAATGTCTCAGCGTGTCCCAATACATCGTTCCGTTTATAATAACCGGGTCATTGGAAAATCGGTGAACTTCTTCCATACGGATCTCTCCATTTTTCAAAGTACCTAGAATTGCACGCCCGCTTCCCCCACCGAAATCAAATGCAAGAACCTGCTTTTTCTTATCGCTCACTAATATGCCTCCCTTCAGTTTTATTCTAAACTTACTGTTATTTTTATTTTACCATTGTCTTTCTTATAATGCTAGTGTTATAATAGTAAAAAATATAATAATATTCACCTAAAGGAGAGCTATGCAGTACATAAATTACCGAGAGACAAGACAGCGCGGAACCGCTGATTTTCCATTAGAGTTTCATCACGTCACAAGTACACATCCACAATATCTGATGTCCTTTCACTGGCATGTTGAATTTGAAATTATTCGTATTTTAAAAGGTACTTTTACACTAACCTTGGACGAGCAGGAAGTTTGCGTTTCTGAGGGTTCCACTATTTTTATTCCGGCTGGTTCTCTACACGCCGGAATACCTTCTGATGGGTGTATTTACGAATGTATCGTCTTTGATCTAAACATGCTGATGAACAAATCAGACACATGTTGTCATCTGATTCGTCAGATACTGAATCACGAAATTGAATTACTTCCAGTCTACACACCATCTTATGACAATATACACCTAATTGCATGGTCACTATTCGATGCGATGGCAACTAAAAATCCAGGATATGAGTTACTTGTTCAAGGTGCGCTGTATCAATTTTTTGGTACAATTTTTTCAAAAAATTATTACTCAGATATGCCTACCCAAACTCCTAGGGATCACAAAAGGATCTTACAGCTAAAACAGGCTTTGGAATTTATTGAATCGTCCTACACCTTACCATTATCTCTTCAGGAAATATCTGAAAGCGTCGGAATGTCACCAAAATATTTTTGTCGGTTTTTCCAAGAGATGACACATCGGACTCCAATTGATTATTTAAACTATTATCGAATCGAAAGAGCCTGCTATCATTTACTCACAACAAATCTTTCTATTACTGAAGTCGCTTTTTCTTCAGGTTTTAATGATTTGAGTTACTTCATCAAAACATTTAAAAAATATAAGGGAACCACACCAAAAAAATATCTCAAGTCCTAATTAAAAAGAAAGGCAGCATAAAATTTGAACTGCTCCCCGTCAAGTAGACAATTGAAAAAATATAAAATTTTCCTGCCAACAGATTATTTCTGTTGGCAGTTTTTATGCTGCCTGTAAATAAATTTCATGTTTTTCCATCGGTGTTAAAATTCCGAGATTCCTTTGCAGCCGTTTATTGTTATAGTAATCTATATAATCTTCTATCATTTTCACAAGCGTTTCTCTGTCTGTGAATCTTTTCCCGTAGTAGTGTTCTCTCTTTAAAATCCCCCAGAAGCCTTCCATTGGACCATTATCAATACACTTTGCAACTCTGGACATACTCTGTATCATGCCTGCCGCTTCCAGTTTTGTGTGAAATAATCGATTTGTATATTGGAAGCCTCTATCACTATGACATAATGCATGAGCATCAGGATTATTGGATATCGCAATGTCAAAAGTGTCAAAAACCAGGGCATTGTTATTGCTATCACGAATTACATAAGATACACCTTATGCCTTTCCATTCCAGTGTAGTATTTAAATTCTGTTACGTCTGTAAGCCATTTTTGATTTGGTGCATCTGCAGAGAACTCTCGATTTAATAAGTTTTTTGCTATGAATTGTGGATTGGCTGCCTGACGTGTACATCCTTTGTTCGCGTATTTTATTGTGGATTTGATGTCTTTTTTTCGGCAGATACGAAGTACTCGTTTACCATTTACCTTTATATTATGATAACGTTCCAGATCATCCCGAATTCTACGATACCCTTTATCTGGGGATTCTGTGTGTATTTTTTCAATTTCTTCTGCAATGCGAAGATTTTCCATTTCATGAACTGGTATTTCCCTGTGAAACCATTTATAATAAGCAGCTCTACTTACATTTCCAAGTATACAGAGTGCACGAATTGGATATCCATAGGTTTCATTTTCTTCTTTGATTGCCTGATAGATCTGTTCATGTCTTAACAGGCTTAGCCCCGCCTCCTCTCTATTTCGTCGAGTTTTTTTAAGAACGACACTTCCATTTTTGCTTTTTGGCGTTTCGATTTTTCTAATTTTAATTCAGCCCGAAGTCGTTCAATCTCAGTAAGAGAAGCATAGGGCTTTCTCTTGCCACGATTGTCTTGTAAGGCATCAATCCCATCCTTTTCATACTTAATCGTATAATTACGTGCCTGTTGATAAGAAATGCCATATTTTTCTGCCGTTTCAGCATAATTATGTGTATGAGAAATACAATACTGAACGATTTCAACACGTTCTTCAAATGTAGTTTTTCTACCTTGGGTCATGATCGGTGTTCCTCCTGTTCCGGAAGCCTTCAGCTCCTCATGACCATTATACTTCATAATCCAATTCCGTAGTTGCATAGAAGAACGAATCTGGTATTTTTGCAAATATCAGCATAGGAGCCCTTCCCACTTAGATAATCAGATACAGCATTTGCTTTGAGCGCAGCAGAATAGGTTGCATTTTTTGAAGTGGTTATAAGACCATCCTCTCCAAGTGATTGATATAATGCGATCCACTCATAGATTCTTGAGGGATTAATTCCCAATCGCTTTCCTTCATGATTTGCAGTAGTTGTTCCATTTAAGCATTGTAGGACAATATCCAATTTTAATTCAAAAGAGAATTTTGCTTTCCTTCCCATAAAATATGCTCCCTCCTAAGTAACAAGTTTTTTATTATTTCACTTGTCTACCTAGAAGGGAGCATATCAATTTTTGTGCCGCCTTTCTTTTTAAAAAATACCAAATATTTTTTCCCGAAACGATTTATACAAAGAATCATAATCTGTATAACCAATTTCACTGTTTTTAAAACGCTTTTTCCATTCTGCACAGATACTGTCCGCTATCAACCTGCACTGCTCATGTTCTGTCTTCAAAATAGCAGGGAACACATAATAAATCATAAAGAAATTGATATCAGCCTGAGTACGGGAAGAAATTCTTTTTTTTGCTCCCTGTGTAAATCTGTTCTCTACACTCGCCCCGACTACCTCTGCAATCTCAGCAGCTGCGCTCTCTTTCTCATCAGATGCATCCACATAATCTGTCATCTCCTGAAAAAAATGTCCATTTTTTTCAAGAAACTGTTCCATATTTATTTCATATGATTTCTTTTTCAATTTTTTCATCATATCGCTCATATTGTCAAACATTGTCTCTAGATTTCTAAGCATATTGTTCCTCCTGCCATCTCTATCATTTCAAAAAGGAATCGGTGTAAATCCGATCCCTTTTTTATTTACGTATTTACTTACTAGATCTTAATCGTAAAGGTTTGGTTTGATATCTTTATCTTCCATGTTGTCTGTGTTGTACCAATAACCGTCCATTGGAATATCAGCTACTTCTTTGCCATCACAGATATCTGTCAATGCATAAATTGTTTCGTATCCCATTTTCAGCGGAGACTGTGTTACAGAACCAATAAACTGTCCTGATGTGATAGCCTCTTTCTGCGGTGTACCAGCATCGAATCCAACACCGATAATTCCTTTTGTAGGATCTGTATTTAATTTATTTAATGTCTGGTTAGCTGTAATAACACCTTCTGCTGTTACTTGATTTGAACCAAAGATAGCAATTGTGTCTCCTTTTGACATAATCTTACTAGCTTCTGCCGAAGCAAGGTCTACTGTTGTCTGAGCAGGTACAGCTACTTCGATAACAACGTCTGCTTCTTTTTCACCAACAACGTCACCCTCTGCTACATTTACATAGTATTCATTACCTGTTACAGCAACTTTCTTACCAGCTGCTGTACAAAGTTCAACCATTTTGTTAATAAATCCAATACCACGCTGCTGAATGTTCAATGCTGTAGCATCCTGATTAACTTCACCGATTCTAACTTTTTTATCAACTGTAGCTGCTTTTATTTTTTCTTCAATTACAGGGAACATATTCTCTGCTGCAACTGCACCTGCTGCCGCATTATCTGTAGCGATTGTAGCTTTTACGGCACCTTCTCCAACACCTTCAACACCTGTGTCGAAACATACTATTGGAATACCTTTTTCCAACGCTTTATTTACTGATTTGATTACTGATTTTGCATCACATGCAGCAAGACCAATTCCGTCTGGCTTCTTTTCGATTGCATCGTCAATCATCTGAATCTGGTCAGCGATATCTGATTCGTTAGCTGGTCCGTTAGTATTTGCTTTTACACCCAACTCTCCACAAGCTTGTTCAATACCTTGAACAGCCGCCTGCCAATATGTAGACTGAAAGCTCTTTACAAGGATTTCAAATTCATATCCTTTACTTTCTCCACCGCCTTTGTTTCCTTCGTCAGTTGTTGTTCCTCCATCTTTTGTTCCACACGCTCCCATGGATAATACCATTACTGTAGTAAGTAATGCAGCTACGACTTTCTTTTTCATTTTTGCTTCCTCCTTAATAATTTTTAGTTTATATGAAGTCCTTCCCGAACACCATATTCATTATTCATTAATTTTTTACCATTCTACTATGCTTTTTTCTTTTTTGCAACATCCACTAATACCGCTGCAATCAACACAATACCTGTAAAAATTTGCTGCCAATTCGCCTGCAATCCGACAAAAGGAAGCCCAACCTTCATTAAGCAGATTACGATTACCCCAAGGAATGTTCCAAGAATCGTACCAACTCCACCAGTTGCTGACACACCACCTACAATCGCACCACCAATTGCATCGAGTTCAAATCCCGCTCCTGAGCCAGGATAAATTGTTGCATATGTTGCTGCATAAGCAACTCCTGATAATCCCGCAAACAAACCTGAAATAATATATGCTAACATATGATAGAATTTCACATTTACACCTGCAAGTCTTGTTGCTTCTTTATTACTTCCAATTGCAATTGTATAACGTCCAGCTTTTGTATTATTTAATACAAAAGACATAACAATTACCAAAACAATAATAAATACGATACCTACTGGAATTACCTGCCCATCTGCGGATGTGAATTTAAAAATTTTTCTAAATGCTCCATCAGCAGAAATTGCTGAAGGCCACGATACACCAAATCCACCACAAAGTGCAGGTCCAAGTCCACGTGTAATCATACATGTACACAATGTTGCCAAAAATGGCGGTAAGTCCATGATTGCAATTAAAAATCCATTAAATATTCCAATCAAGACACCAACACCGATACATGCAATGATTGCAATCGGTACAGATGCTCCTTTATGTACAATTAAGAATCCTCCAATTAACGCATAGGAAACTAATCCAGTACCAATAGAAAGATCAACCCCACCTGTAATCAATGGGAACGTTACTCCCAACGCCATAAGTGTAATATAATATGAGTTATCAAGCACACTTACTAATGTTGAATATGTTCTAAATGTAGGACTGAGAAGGCTGAAAAGTGCAACCATTACAATGATGATTCCCAATACCATAGCTTCTCGTCCATTAATTTTACTAAAAGCCTTTTTCTTTGTCATCCTCTTTTCCCCCTACTCAATCTCTCTTGTTGCAAAATTCATGATATTTTCCTGAGTCGCTTCAGAAATATCAAGCTCACCGGTTTTCTTACCTTCACACATTACGATAATCCGATCACTCATACGTAAGATTTCCGTCATTTCCGAAGAAATCATAATAATTGATTTACCTTCATGTGCCAATTGATTCATCAGCTTGTAAATTTCATTCTTTGCACCAACGTCAATACCTCTTGTAGGTTCATCGAAAATCAAGATGTCACAGTCACGTGTAAGCCACTTTGCAATAACAACTTTCTGTTGATTACCACCTGATAAGTTTACAACTAGCTGATCTACACCAGGAGTCTTTGTTGCAAGTACATCCACATACTTCTGAGCCACTTCTTCTTCTTTTTTCTTGTTTATGAATAGTCCATTCATAAAGTTCCCCATGGAAGCCATTGTTGTGTTCTCAGCCACTGTTTTCTGAACCACAATACCATATCTCTTTCTGTCTTCCGAAAGATAACCAATACCACATTTAACTGCATCCTGCGGGTTGTTAATTGTAACTTTCTTGCCATTAATATAAATATCTCCACTTTCTTTTGGGTCTGCACCAAACAGAGCTCTTGCAGTCTCTGTACGTCCTGCACCCATCAAGCCTGAAAAACCAAGTATCTCACCTTTTCGCAATTCAAAGCTTACATCCTGTACCATCTTTCCTGCATTGAGATGTTCTACTTTCAATACGACCGGCGCATCCTTCGGAACCATACTATGCGTCTTCGGATCTTCATAAATGACACGACCAACCATCATGTTAATAATATCTTCTTTTGTACAATCTTTCGTAATCAATGTTCCAACATATGTACCATCACGCATAACTGTTACACGGTCTGTAATGACTTTAATCTCATCCATACGATGTGATATATATACCATCGCAATATCACGTTTTTTCAAATCACGGATAATCTTAAACATCTCTTCAATCTCAGATTCTGTAAGAGCTGCTGAAGGTTCATCAAAGATAATGACTTTGGCATCAAAAGAAACCGCTTTTGCAATTTCACACATCTGCTGCTTACCTACCGTTAGGTTCGCCATTTTTTCTCTTGGATCAATGTCAACGTTCAATCTATCAAACAATTTCTTTGCTTCTTCATTCATTTTTTTATCATTGATTTTGATTCCTTTTTTGAACTCTCTACCGATGAAAATGTTCTGAGCCACGGTCAGATGACCTAACATGTTCAATTCTTGATGCACGATTACAACCCCCGCATTCTGTGCCTCTCTTGTGTTCTTGAACTCAACTTCTTTTCCTTCATATGTAATTGTACCAGAATCTTTTTTGTAGATACCTGTCAACACTTTCATCAACGTTGATTTTCCAGCACCATTTTCACCCATCAGTGCAAGAACTTCGCCTTTTCTTATTTCCAAATCTACATGATCCAGTGCGTGAACACCAGGAAAAGATTTGTCAATATCTTTCATTGTCAAAATAATATCGCCCATTTTTTTACTTCTCCTTTCTCAGTATCACCACTAATTTTTTCTACGTCTTGCAGAAACGTCTGCATAAACTGCCGCAATAACAATTAATCCGGTAATAATGTAATGATATTCTTTTGTAAATCCAAGTGCAAGAATACCCTGTTGTAACAGAGAAATAATAACCACACCAATCACAGTTCCACTAATTGATGCAAGACCACCAGCCATAGAGGTTCCACCCATTACACAGCCAGCAATCGCTTCGTTATTGTATTGGTCACCATATCCCGGCTGCACTGTTGTATATGTAGCAACAAAGAAAATAGATGCGATACCGACTAAAGTTCCACAAATAATGTATGCCAACATTTCCCATTTCTTTACATTTACACCAGAAAGTCTTACCGCTTCTTTATTGCTTCCAAGGCAAAGTATATACCGTCCCCACTTTGTCTTATTTAAGATAACAGCACAAATCACAGCAATCGCAAGGAAAATAATAAGCCCTGTCGGAATCTCTCCCACTGCAACAATACTCTTATACCATCCATCGGCATCCGATTCCTGCGGCCAGCTTACAGACTGTGTTTTTGTAAATACTGCTGCAATACCTTTTGCTATGTTCATACTTGCCATAGATACAATGAACGGCGGTACCTTCCAATACGCAACCAAATATCCATTAAACACTCCAAACGCCACACCAATCAAAATACTCATAATCAAACTTGCTGCCATTGGAACGCCATATGTTGTCAAACTGTATCCCGAAACTAATGAACAACAAAACATAACAGGTCCAATCGAGAAATCAATCCCTCCAGTAGCGATAACAAATGTTACGCCCAAAGAAAGAAATCCCAGAAAATACACATAATTCAGTGTATTCTTAATACGTGAAAATCCAAAAAAACTTCCGCCCGTCAGAATTCCAAACGCTAAATACATTAAGAGTAGGACACATACCAAAACAATTCTATTGAATCCCACCTTCTTCACAAATGCATTTTGTTTAATCTTTTCCACTTTTATTCCTCCTTCATAATTTATCCTCCGAAACGTTTACCTCTACTTTCCGTCTGCCACAAATTCGTCCTTGATATTGCGTGTAACGTTTCGCCCTTTATTACGCATGCACAAATCGGCATTTTTCACACACAAAAAGCTGTTAAACTGTTTCTATAGTGCATATTATACTATCATATCACCCTTTCGTCAACATTTTTTTGGGTTCTTTTGATAATTATTTCACTCATTCCTCTCATCTTTTAAACACTCGGACGTAAAACGTTTCATTCAAGTGTAGAAATGGAATCTCCCTCTTGTATTTTTGTGCCAAAACACATTTTTACAGACTCCTCCTCTTTCTTCTTTTTGTTTACTCTGTCCAAAAGAAGCTGAACTGCAGCAAAGCACATTTTTTCCATTGGCTGCACTACCAGCCACAATCTCGGTCTTACTACATCAGCAATAATCAGATCATCAAATCCTATTACAGATATGTCTTGCGGACACGAAAACTTTGATTCATTGATTGCCATAATACCACCAAGTACAGTATCATAATTACTCATAAGTACAGCTGTTGGTCGGTTTTCAGACTCTAAAAGTTCCTTCATCTTTTCATACCCAAGTTCTACTGAATGTCTTCCGAGCTTCATATACTGTTCTTTTACTTCCAACCCTGCTTTTCCCATCGCCTCTTTATAGCCTTTGATTCTCTCAATTCCAGTATATTCCACATCTGAAGCAATTACTGCAATTTCTTTATGATTCCTCTCCAAAAGGAGATTCACGGCACGAAATGCGGCAGTCTGATTGTCAATTCCCACACAGTCAAATTCTTCATCCTGAAAGGATCTGTCCATCAAAACAACTGGAACTTTTTCTTTTCTGGCAATTTTCAAAAAGTTTCCACTAATGCTCACTGGAAATATAATGATTCCGTCAACCTTTCTGCTCAACAAAAATTTTAGATTTTGCGCCTCTTGCTTCTCATTATTGCACGAATCACAAATCATCATACCATACCCGTGTTTTCTAAGTTCCTGACCAATGTAGTGAAGCATCTTTCCCGCAAAATAGCATTCAATATTGTAAACCATAACTCCAACTGTATTCGTTTTGTTCTTTACAAGCCCTCTTGCAATCTCATTCACTTCATAATTTAATTCTTTAATCGCTTTTTCAATCAAAATCTTATTTTCTGGAAGCACATTTCCCCCATTTAGATATTTTGAGATCGTTGCCATCGACAACCCTGTCTTTTCCTTGACGTCACGCATCGTTGCTGACATTCTTTCCACCTTCCTCTTTTCTTTTTCATATTAATAGCGCGAAACGTTTTTCTTAGTTGTTTTTAGTTAATCACATCTTTCTTCACAAAGTCAATAGCATTGGTTATATTTTCGAAAATTTTGACATTTCATTTCCTTCACATCTGTTGTATAATAAATTCATATCAAACAAAACGGAGGTTCTTATGAAGTTATCAAAAAAAATATTTTCTTTATCCTGTGTGCTACTTTTTATTTTCCTTTCCACTGCCAGCTGCGAAAAGAAAATAACGAAAGCAGAATGTCCCTTTACAACTATTACTTGGGAAAACTCATTAGCGGACATAAAAAAACTAGAAGGAGAGCCAGCTGAAGCAGATGATTCCGGATATGATGGTCTTGCTTATATTTATCCTAAGACATACAATGGAAAAGATGGCTATATCTATTATATGTTTGATGATAAAGAAAAATTAGTCAGCCTATTATGGGTATATGAGACACCTGATTCAAAGGATGCTAAAGAAGTATATGAAAAAATCCACAGTGAGACTGAAAAAGAATTGGGCGAAAGTGGTTTTCAGTATAATTCCGAAAAATTCGCTAATTCAGGGACACCTGGAGATGTGTGGTACTTAGACGGTGGTAATGTCATTACAAGTATGGTAAGTGTAAGTGAATTTAGTGTAGTACAATATCAATTTCTCCATCCAGATGTCTCTTCTGAAAAGCCAGAATCATAAAAAAGCTCCAGATTCGGAGCTTTTTTAATATATATCTTTATTCACTTTTCTCTTTCAGTTTGAAGTAATTAACTAGGTTTTTCATCTTTTGTGACTGTTTTGACAATTCTTCACTAGCGGCTGCACTTTTTTCTGCAGTCAGTGAATTTGTTTGAACAACTTCTGAAATCTGATCTATTCCAGCTGTAATTTGAGTTACCGCTGAAGCTTGTTGACCACTTGCATCTGAAATTCGATCTATTAATTGTGTAAATTCCTTGGAACCATTGACTGCATTTGTCAATGATTGCGCTGTCTCATTTGCAATCAACGTTCCATTCTCCACAGATCGAATAGACTGCTCAATCAAAGATGCAGTACTCTTTGAAGCCTCTGCACTTTTGCTAGCTAAATTTCGAACTTCATCTGCCACTACTGCAAATCCTTTTCCTGCATTTCCAGCTCTAGCAGCTTCCACTGCGGCATTCAAAGCAAGTATGTTCGTCTGAAATGCAATGTCTTCAATTGTCTTAATAATCTTTCCGATTTCATTAGAGCTATTGCTGATTTCCTCCATAGCGTTTACCATGTTCTGCATCTTTTGATTACTGAGTGTCATTTCTTTATTGACCTCACTCGCTCTCTCATTTGCTTCAATTGCCGTGTTCGCATTTTGACGAATCTGTTCTGAAATTTCTGCAATGGTAGCTGCCAATTCCTGAATCGAGCTTGCCTGTTCCACCGATCCCTGAGATAACGCCTGTGCTCCCACCGAAACATGTTCAGAACCACCCGCAACTCGTTCCGCGCTCTCACTGATGTGAAGCATTGTCTCATTTAAGTGTTTTGAGATTTTTCTGAAAGAGAGCAGTAATGGTTGAAAATCTCCGATATATTCTGTTTCGCATTGTGTATCTACTGTAAAATCCCCGGCAGCCATTCTGCCCAAAAAGTCATTTTCGTCTTTTATAATTACTCTCAATTTTCTTGCTAATTTACGAAAACGTTCTGACAGCATTCCTAATTCATCTCTTGACTCATATGGAATAGAAATCTCCAATTCTCCATTTGAAATATCTATGGTAGCTTTCTCTAGTTGTCTCAGAGGAACTACAATCCCACGTACGATAATATACGAAAAAGTAACTCCCAATGACACAAACACTAAAAGTAAAACCAACATACTTAATTTTGCTTTAGTATATGTATGGTTACTTTCAATCTTAGCCTGCTCACTTCCATTCATATTATATTCTATAAGATTACTAATCACATCATTTATATTATTATACAGTTTAGCCCCTTCATTGTTCAGCTTTTCCAAAGCCTCTTCCCAGTTGCCCTCTGCTTCCATTTTTATAATAGTTGCGTCAAATTCTTTATATTCATCCCAACATAAAGCCAGCTCATTAAAAATCTTCTTATCTTTTTCATCAACGACAGCTTTTTTATAAGACTCAAGAAACGTATCCATAGAATTCTTTTCTTTTTCAAGATATTCCTTACTTGCCAAAAGATCTTCTCTGCTTTCTGTCGTCAAAATCATCGTCTCATTTAACCGAACATTTGATAATGTTGTACTCATACTTCGTGCAGTGCTCAATCCAAACAACCAATTTTCAGTAATGTCGTTCGTTACTCCATTTAAATTTTTCATCTGTAATAAAGACAGACTTTCCAAAGCAAGCAAGCCGGCCAAAGCAATCCCTATAAGTATGTATAGTTTCCCTCTAATTACATTCATCACGGTTTCCCCCTTTAGCTTAATATAAATTTAATACGTTTTTATACACACTTTAAATTTATCGACTGCTTGTTATAAAAACCTAAGATAAAAACAGAAAAAATCTCTTATCCTTTTATTTATATTTCTAGGCACCATACACCTGCTATTCATTCACGAGTAACACTTTTCCCTGTACAAGTCCCGGCGTCTTGAACATCTGGAACGCTTCCTGAGCCTGACTCATCGGCATTTTTTTATAGATAAACCCATCATCAAACTTCAGCTGTCCTGTCGCAAAATAATGTGCGGTAAGTTCCCATTCTCTTCCTGGAAACGGAGCACTGTAAGACATCCACGATCCAGTCAGTTTGAACTCTTTACGGTTCATGTTCTCCCACATTTTCGGTGTGAATAAAAGGTCTACATGAGGTGTCCCGATAAAACATACATGTGCCTTATTTCCAGCAAGCTCAAATGCCATATGCATTGTCTGCACCTGCCCCGCTGTCTCGAATACGTATCCATACCCCTTTTCTCCTGTGATTTTCATCGCCTCTCCCATATAATTTTCCTTTGTTGTATTGACAACTACATCTGCCCCTAATTTTTTTGCAAGAGCAAGTCTCTCATCGCTAATGTCAAACACAACCACCTTCTTTGAGCCAAAAATTTTTGCCCACTGCATTGTAAACATGCCAATTGTTCCGCCGCCTAGAATTGCAACATACTCTCCCCCTCTATAATCATTCTGAAACACTCCATGAAGTGCAACTGTAGAGGGTTCAAACATCGCTCCCTGCTCATAGGAAATATTTTTATCAAATGGAACTGCATTCTGCTCTGGAATTACAACATAGTCAGCGTTACTTCCCTGCTGTCTGGAACCGATAAAACTATAATGTTTACAAAGTGAGAAATTGCCATTTTGGCAATCATCACATTTCATACACGGCAGCAATGGTGCACCAGATACTCTGTCCCCAACTTTTACTTTCGTTACACCTTCTCCCACTTCCACTACATCACCGGAAAATTCATGTCCCAAAACAATGGGATAAAAATGCACTCCGTTATGTAGTACTCTCGGAATATCTGAGCCACAGATGCCAGACACTTTCACTTTTACTTTTACCATTCCCCCACGAATCTGTGGTTCTTCACACTCTAGATACTGTACATCTTCATTTGCACAAACAACCGATGCTTTCATGTTTATATTCCTCCTATTTTTTCATAGTATTTTTTAATTGGTTATATAGCTCCAGATAAATTTCATAATTTTTGTTGTACACGTTGGCGTTTTCAGGATTTGGTTTGTGGAAACGTTTCGCTTTCACGGTCAAAGCTACCGCCTCTTCAAAGTCTTTATACATGCCGACTCCAACACCTGCCAAAATCACTGCTCCAAGAGTCGTTGCAGTATCTGAGGACGGCACCACAATTGATTTTCCAATCACGTCAGATTTAATTTGTGTCCACAACAGTGAATTTGCTGATCCCCCCATCGCACGCAGCACACTTACTTCAGCACCTGCTTCTTTTGCCACTTCTAGATTATGACGCAGAGACAATGCCACACCTTCCATTGCCGCTCTCACAAAATGTCCTTTCGTTTTACGAAAATCCAATCCATAATAAATCCCCTTCGCATTCGTATCCCAAATTGGAGATCGTTCTCCTGACATATAAGGCAGGAAAATAACTCCGTCGCTTCCAGGTGCAACTTTTTCTGCAATCTCATTGAACAACTCTAACGAGCTCTTTCCAACTTTTTTCCCCTCTTCCCGCTCATAGTCTGCAAATTCACGTTCCAACCAGCGCATAACACCTCCGCCTCCAGTCGTGCCTCCCTGCAAAAGCCATCGATTAGGCACAACATGGTAACTTAGAATTAATCGCTTATCAGCCTTATATGTATCTGTACAGATACTTATGCCTCCTGCCTGACCTCCCTGCTCCTGTGTCTCACCCACATTCAACACACCGACTCCAAGTGTCCCACAAGCTGCATCAAGTCCCCCTGCTACAACCGGAGTTCCAACCGCAAGCCCGCTTTCCTTTGCCGCTTTCTCTGTCACTCCCCCAATCACATCATGGCACGCATGAATCACTGGCAATATATCCATCGAAATTCCAAACTTCTCGCACATCTCCTCATTCCATGTTCCGCTATGCATATCAAAACAATGCAAACCATACCCTTGCGATAAATCTTGGGTCATTTTTCCAGTCAATTTATATGCAATATAACTGTTGGACTGCAAAATCTTATATGTTTTTTTATATACTTCCGATATATTTTGTTTGTACCAAAGAATCTTTGCAGTTGTATAAGACGGTTGCAGCGAATTTCCACACAACTCAAAAATTGCATTCTCTCCAATCTTTTCTTTCAGCTCCTTACAAATATCCGTCGCTCTTGTATCCATCCAAATTGGTGTATTCGTGAGTACATTTCCATCTTTGTCTACAGCTATTGCCGACCAACTCTGCCCATCAATCCCAACTCCTGCAATTTGATTCGGTGAAATCTTACCTTTTTGCAATGCCTCTTTCACCGCCAAGCACACTGCATCCCACCACTCCTCTGGATTTTGTTCTGCCCAGCCCGGTTTGGGATAATATACCGAATAACTTCCATTGGCCTGTGATAGCACTTCACCGTTTCTATTAAAAACCGCAACTTTGCAGGCACTTGTTCCAATATCAATTCCTAATAAATATGGTTTCATTACTCTTTCCTCTTTATTGATCTTCCTTCTACAAAACTTGTCTGTAATTTGATAGTAATACTGTTGTCTTCTTTCTGGTACCCTTCTAAACGCTGCAACATCAATTCTGAGACATGTCTTGCAATTTCTTTTGTCGGCTGTGTCACAATACTCAGTTTTGGCACACATGCTCTTGCAAATTCTACATTGTCAAACCCAATAAATGACAATTGATCCGGTATCAAAATATTGAGCTCATTCAGTTCAATAATCGCCCCCATTGTCATTTCGTAGTTTGATACAAACACCGCTGATATATCAGGGTTCAATTTTACTAGCTTTCGCACACTTGCCGCTCCTCCAGCTATCGTATAATCACTATGCACAATCAGCTCCTCAGAAATCTCTACGCCCGCCTGCTCCATTGCTCTGCGATATCCTTTCAAACGCTCATCTGCTGTAAACACTTCTTTCGGTCCTGCAATCATTCCAATTTTTTTGTGTCCTGCTTCCAGAAGTTTTCGAACTGCATCTTCTGCTGCTTTCTGGTTATCTACCAAAACACAGTCACAATCAATATCCTTCAGTTTTCTATCAATCATCACGATTGGAGTATTGGATTTTGCAATCGTCTGAAGATGCTTTCCTTTATTTCCTGACGGCATAATGATTATGCCATCTACCCTGCGTTTTTTCAAAAACTCAATGGCCTCATCTTCTCGTTTTTCATCCGTACGACAATCGCAAATCATCGTTGCATAACCTCTGTTTCTTAAAATATCCTCTATCTCTGTAATAATCTCAGCACAGAAAATATTATTGAGTTCTGGAATTAAAACTCCGATGATTTTTGTTTTATTTGTCTTAAGTCCTCTTGCAACTTCATTCACCTCAAAATGTAACTCTTCAATTGCCTTCTCAATTTTGATACGGTTTTTTTCACGAACATTGCCCCCATTCAAATAAGAAGATATGGTCGCTAACCCGAGTCCTGTCTCTTTTGCAACATCTTTAATTGTCGCTGCCAAATTTCTTTACCTTCCCTCTTTTTTATTCAACTTAAAAGTCACTTATTTTCCCTTATTGACACATCCACATACTTTCATACGATTCACAGCCAATTCTTTTACTGCCAGCATACCAACTTCCCCAATTTTTTTTGGATCAAATGTCTCTGGCTTTTCTTCCAATAATCTCTTTACTGCATCCGTATAAGCCACACGTAACTCTGTCGCAAAATTCACTTTACACATTCCACGATTCACACATTCTTTTATCTCTTCATTACTAAGTCCAGACGCTCCATGAAGCACGAGCGGAACGGATACTAAGGCTTTTATTTCTGATACTCTCTCTTTGTCTAATACCGGTGTTCCCGCATAAAAGCCATGTGCCGTTCCAATTGCAATTGCCAACGACGAAACTCTCGTTCTATCAACAAATTGTTTTGCTTCTATCGGATCTGTGTTCATATCAGCCTCCGCTTCCAGATCATCCTCTTTTCCGCCTACTTTTCCTAGTTCTGCTTCAACAGGAATTTCCTTTTTCTCCGCATCTTCCACTACTTTCTTTGTAATTGCAATGTTATTCTCCAAGCTTTCATGAGAACCATCAATCATAACAGATGAATACCCTGCCTCTATCGCCGCCATCGCTAATTCATAACTGTTTCCATGATCTAAATGCAGGCATACTGGAACTGTTGCCTTTTTTGCTTCCGCTGCTACAATTGCCGCATATGTCTCTAACGAGCCATACTTTACTGTAGATGGCGTTGTCTGAAGTATAACAGGGGCATTTAACTCTTCCGCTGCTGCTATTACTGCTTTTACCATCTCCATATTTTCTACATTAAATGCACCAACTGCATATCCGCCTTTTTGAGCATCTAACAACATTTTTTTTGATGTGACTAATGGCATCCTTCATTCCTCCTTACAAAACCGAAACGTTTCGTTTTTTTTATAATAGTACGATTCTTACCAAAAGTCAATATTATCTTAAAAAATCTTCCTCTTATTTCTGTAGAGCAAATTACTACAAAAAAAGTGAAATACTTCCTGAAAAGTATCTCACTTTCTATAGCTAATCCTATTTCCACAAATCTTTATAAATCTGTATGACATCTGCTTTCGTCGCTTCTCGCGGATTTGTCGCTGTACATCCATCAGCCAAAGCCGCCTCAGCCATCACATCTAATTTACTCATATATTCTTCTTCTGTAATTGTTCCCATCTGAGAAATTGAAAGCGGAATATCCATCTCTTTTAACATAAACTGTACCCAGTTTACAAGTGAGCGCACTGTCATAATCTTATTATAACTGCTCAATCCTAAAATTTGTGCAATCGTTGAATATCTTTTTACCGCTGGCAGGTATTCTTTCCTACTCTTGCTGTGCTTATTGATATCACTGTTAAATTCAATGATATGAGGAAGCAACATCGCATTCGCACGTCCATGTGGAATATGAAACATCGCTCCCAGTTGATGAGCCATTCCGTGGTTCAATCCTAGAGACGCAGAATTGAATGCCAATCCGGCAAGACAAGATGCCACATGCATTTTCTGCCTTGCATGTGTATCATTTCCATCCAAATACGCTCTTAAAAGAAATACACCACATATTTCGATTGATTTTTCTGCCAAAGCAGTTGAAAAATCATTTCTATTTGTGCTCACACAAGCTTCAATTGCATGTGTCAAAACATCCATTCCAGTATCTGCCGTAATTGCAGGCGGAACACTCTTCACTAATTCGGCATCCAAAATAGTCTCTTCCGGCGTCAGTGATTCTGATACAAGCGGATATTTTCTTTCAGCTTCTCGGTCAGAAACGACAGCAAATGAGGTTACTTCTGATCCAGTTCCACTTGTTGTTGGGATTGCAATTAACCCCACCTCTCCATAATTGTCCACTTTCAACGCAAATTCACGAATGGATTTTGATGAATCAATCGCTGAACCACCGCCAACAGCCACGATTGCTTCTGGGCGGTATTCTAATAACTTTCTAACACCTTCACTGATTTTTTCAATCGGAGGATCTGGTACAACATCCTTAAAAATATCATAATCAATTTTTGCTTCAATTAAAGGTGCGGTAATTAAATCTATCATTCTGCTTTGTACTACAAACGGATCTGTAATGATCAAAACTTTTCTATAAGGCAATTCTTTTAAGTGATCTAATGCCTGTTCACCAAAGAAAATCCTTGTCTTAATCTCAAAACTTTTCATATCTGACCTCTATTCCGGATAAATACACTCCACTCCTAGACGATTAAGCTTTCGGAGCCATTCTTCCTCAGGTTTTTCATCTGTTACAACTGTTGTAATATCACTCAGACTGCCAATTTTAGAAAATCCAATTTTCCCAAACTTAGAATGATCAATTGCTAAGATTTTTTGTTTCGCACATTCTAGCATTGTTTTTTTATTATTGGCATGTAATTCATCACTGTCAGAGAAACTATTTTTCAAATCCAAACCTTTTGAAGAAATAATTGCTCGATCAGCATAATATGACTGAATTGCTCTGTCTGTTAATGGACCGACCAATGCAAATGAACCACTTGTAGCCACACCACCGGTTGATATTACTTTACATTCTGGAGTTTCCAGTAATTCAATTACAATCTCCACAGAATTTGTGATGACTGTCATGTCTTTCTTATCTTTTATTGCTTTGGCAATCGCAACTGCAGTAGAACTTGCATCCAATATAATACACTCTCCATCATTAATCATGTTGCTGATTAACTCTGCAATTTTTTGTTTTCCCAAAACATTTCTATTCTTTCTTACATTAAACGGCAAATCAAGATTGGCATTCTCATTAATAACGGCTCCTCCATAGCTTTTTATCGCAAATCCATCATTTTCAAGTTTATCCAAATCTCTTCTGATTGTCTCTTCTGATACATCGTAAAGTTCACTGAGTTCGCTAACAACAACTCTTCGTTCTATCTGTAGTTTCTCTAAAATCGCATTACGTCTCTCTATTGCAAGCATACTCTTTCCTCCAATTCTACATTACAGAATTGCCTGCCGAATTTGTTTATCTGGATGTGCGATTACAGAAGAATCCAAATACATTCCTTCTTTTGCGACTGTCATTTTCGCACGTTCAATTGCCGCTTCAACCGCAGCTACTTCTCCAGTTAACATCATATATGATTTTCCACACATACCTCTTGCAAGACGAAGTTCAACTAAATCTACAATTGCTGTCTTTGCAGCTTCATCTGCTGCCACAATCATTGACGCAGCATCATATGTTTCTATAATACCAAGTGCAGACACCTCTTCAATTTCTGTTGCTCCATAAATTGCCGGGAAAATAGATTCGTGTGGATTTCCCAATACGAAACTGCTGATTAAATGATCTTCATGCTGTACCTTCGCTGTATTCACCGCTGCATCTACTGCACTTAAATCACCTGTAATAATCACAATATATTTTCCAGGACATACAGTCTGTGCTTCAATCACACTAATATCAGAAGTTTTCACCATAGCATCTGCTGCTACAACTCCTGCCGAAACAGTCTTATATTCTACCATTCCAATTGCCTTACTCATTTGGTGCACGTCCTTCCTATTTCTCTATTATAACATACTTGTCATTGACTTCTGTCACTGTACCGCTGATAGATGCATGAATTGCAACGCTCAAACCTTTTCCTGGCTCTGCAATCACCTGTCCCATCTCTACTTTATCACCTGATTTTACAACTGCAGATGCAGGTGCTCCAATATGCTGGCTCAACATGATCTTTACCCTCTTCATATCAACAACATCATCATCAAGTGGTGCTTCTCTGTCATATTTTGTCAAATCAAGTCGTGCCATCAGGCGTTCCATTGGTACTTTTCTGTATTCTCTTTCAGGACCAACTGCTTTTGCCTCAACCCCTTGTGGTGGTTTGATGCCATTTGCTCTAAGTCCCACTTTGTACTCAGCCATCAGGCTTCTTGGCGACAGACTCTGCATACAAGAATATAGCTCACATAATCCACATGAACAACAGAACATTGTATTGATAAATATTTCTGTCTTCTGCATATCTTTACATGTCGCTGCCTGCATAAATTTATGTGGTTCAATTGGATGTCCAAGAAGATGTCTAGGACATAAATCTGTACACATTGTACACTGGCAACAAGACGCTGCTGCACGTTTCAAATCAATGGATGCTTTACTTTTTTTCTTCTGAATAATCAAATGATTTTCCGGCAGAACCAACACCGCATTCGTTGTCTTTGTTACTGCCTGTGCCCCTGTCCCGATGTTTCCCATCATAGGACCACCTATAAAATATACTGCATTTGGAGTCGTAACTCCTCCTGCCATAGCTACAACCTCTTCTATTGTACATCCTATTGGCACTCTTACGGTTATCGGATTATTTACCTCTGCCACCACTGATACTAATTTATCTACAACTGGTGTGTTATGTTTCATCGCACGGTATACATTGTATACTGTCTCAACATTAAATACCGCCACACCACTTTCTATTGGAAGCCCCCCCGGTCTTACAACTTTACCAGTCACTTCATAGATTAGGACAACTTCGTCTCCTGCCGGATATACTTCATCTAAAAGCCCTAATCTTACTCCCTCGTAATCTCCAATACATTCATTCAATGCCTCAATCGTCTTTTTATATGCTTTTTTTATACCAATTATGATATCTTTTGCACCAACAGTCTGACCAATCATATGAAATGTCTCTACGATCTCACGAGCATGTTTTTCCAATAATTGTCTATGTAATCTTAGTAGCGGTTCACATTCTGCACAGTTCAGGATGATTGTCTCTGCACGTTCATCCAACTTTGCATAAGTGGGAAATCCTGCTCCACCTGCACCAACGATTCCATTTTGTTGCAATATGTTGCTCAATTCTTTTATTTCCATAAACTTTCACTACTCCAGTCTTGTTCCATCATCAATAATTCCAACAATCGCCGCATCAACAGGTGCATCTGGCATATTGCATCCTTTACGCGCGGCACTTCCTTGAGCCACAAGAACATATTCCCCAATTCCTGCGCCAATATTGTCAACCGCAATCAATTGTTCTTCTTTCGCTCTCATACTGTCCATAATCTCTACGATCATAAACTTATTTCCTACTAACTTTTCATTTTTTCTCGTGGCAACGATACTTCCCACTACTTTACCTGCGAGCATAATTACCTCCAAACCATTACAGCTATTTTTTCATTATATAATAGTCACTGTCTCGCCTGTAGAAATCTTTGCCGCATTCGCTTCATCTGTATCGATATGCATCTCTAGTGTGAAACTTTCATCCACTCTGATTTGTACATGGTTAAAAACAGTACCTCTCTCATTATCTGCTTTTACAGACACGATGTCTCCGTTACGAACTCCTGCTGCTATAGCGTCTTTTGGTGCCATATGGATATGTCTCTTTGCAATAATACAGCCTTCATCAAGATAAATAACACCTTTCGGCCCAACTACTGCAATCGGGGCTGATCCCTCTATATCGCCTGATAGTCTGATTGGTGCTCTCACACCTAATTTTATCGCATCTGTGGCAGAAATTTCTACCTGTGATTTACTTCTGACCGGACCTAAAACTCTGACGTTTTCAATGGCTCTTAATTTGAGTCCTACAATTGTCACCTGCTCATTCGCCGCAAATTGTCCACCCATAAGTTCTTTTCTCTTTGTCAACTGATATCCTTCTCCAAAGAGAACCTCAACATGTTCCTGTGTCAAGTGAATATGTCTTGCAGATACACCAATCGGTACCATGAAACCATTGCTTGTACTTTCTTTTTTATCAATTGCTTCCATAACCAGCCTTGCAATTAATTCCACATTATTATTTTCCATATCTGAACCCGCCTTTTCATCAAGGTAACCTTCCTCTAACATTCATAGAACACTATCAATGTTACTTCGCCAAAGCTATCTTTCATCCGAGCTTTGGCGAAGCAACTGATTTGTGATTGATTACATTATTTTAATGCCGGAAGAATTTTTTCTACATCTGTATGTGGTCTTGGGATTACATGTGTTGCCACTAATTCTCCAAGTCTTGATGCACTTGCTGCTCCAGATTCTACAGCTGATTTTACAGCTCCTACATCTCCACGTACCATAACTGTTACCAATCCTGATCCGATTTTCTCTGTTCCTACTAATGTTACATTAGCTGCTTTTGTCATTGCATCTGCCGCTTCAATCGCCGCTACTAAACCTCTTGTTTCCACCATTCCTAATGCTTCCTGTGCCATTCTGATTTCCTCCTTTGGCTGTTGTTTTTGTTTTACTACTCTCTGTACCGTTTTGGTCGGAGCCTTTGCTGTCGCTTTTGCTGTTGTTTTTGTTGCCGCAGGCTTTGCTGCTGTTTTCTTCTCTTCCGCCATGATTCCTGCCTCCTATTTTAATCGGCTAGCACTTCTCTCAACGATCTTTACTATCTCTTCATGGGGATTCGCAATAACTGTCTTTGCAACCGGTTTTTTTATTGCCTTTTCCGTCGCTGCTTCTACCGCCTGTGTGACTGCGGACACACTTCCCTGCACAATAATCGTGACAAGTCTTCCACCTAGTTTTTTCTCCCAAGTTACAAATTCCACATCCGCTGTCTTACACATAATGTCGAGTGCATCAATAGCTGCCGTCGTACTAGGAATTTCAATAAATCCATATGATTTGCCCATGAAATGAACTCCTTTTCACTAATAGTAATTAGATTGTTGGAAGAATTTTTTCTACATCTGTATGTGGTCTTGGGATTACATGTGTTGCTACTAATTCTCCAAGTCTTGATGCTGCATCTGAACCAGCCTCTACTGCCGCTTTTACAGCTCCTACATCTCCACGTACCATAACTGTTACTAATCCTGATCCAATTTTCTCTGTTCCTACTAATGTAACTTCAGCTGATTTTGTCATTGCATCCGCTGCCTCGATTGCTGCTGTAAGTCCTCTTGTTTCTACCATTCCTAATGCCTGTTGTACCATTTTTTAATCCTCCTGATTTTTCATATAAAAATTTGTTTATTTGCTATTTTGTTTTATCTAAACCGCTCAGCTTCAACATCTTTTCTGTATCTGCCTCTGGTCTTGGGATTATGTAAGTTGTAATCACACCAGAGATTTCATTGGCTTTTTGTACCGCCGCTTCTACTGCTGCCGTTACATCCGTTACACTGCCTCTGAATTTTACTGCCACAATAAGTGGTACAGGTAATGCGTCCGCATTCGCCGGTTTATTCTTATCGAAATTTTCCAAAGTTACATTTGCAGCCTTACAGCCTGCATCTGCCGCCGCAAAAGCTGCCACCAACCCGAATAATTCTACAATGCCGACTGCTTCTCCCATATTATACCTCATTTACTGTTATTTGTTAATAACTGCAATCTTCAAACCTTCCATTTTTAAGTTTGTAATGTGAGCTTCGTTAATCTGCTCTAATGGGAATGTATGTGTAATCAGTTTTTCCATTGGTAAACCGATTCCCTTTGCTCTCTTTAAGAAATCAAATGTTGTTGCATAGTCTCTCAATGTATATACCCATGAACCAACTGTTGTGATTTCTTTTGAACAGATATCAAAATGTGGATTGATTGTTGCGTCTCCACCATTTATGAAGAATCCTAACTCACAAAGCCCTCCACCGTTTCTGATGAATTTATAAATATTTGCATGTGCAACTGGTGATCCCGTACACTGGAACGCAAAATCTGCAAGGTGCCCATCAAAGCAATTCGCAACAGCTCCTGACAGTGCTTCAATTCCCTGATGTTCTTTAAAGTTTACAGATTTTGTAGCCCCCATCTCTTTTGCAAAGTCTAATCTCTTTTGTTCTCCGTCAACAGCTACGATGTTCTCGATACCCATTGTGCGAAGTATCGCAATACAAATCAAACCGATAGGTCCACATCCCTGAACAACAACTCTACTGTTAAATCTCAAAATTCCTGTTGTCTTTGCTCTCTCTACCGCATGAATAAGCACTGCACATGGTTCAATCAAAATCCTTGAGTATAAATCTAAATCACTTACGTTAAATACTGTTGACCCGCCGCGAATTACAATGTAATCTGAGAACCACCCATTCAAGTGAATATCATCGTCAGGAAGTAATCCATACACGTCTGCGCCACCCACGTTCTGTTTGTTCAAGTCAAACATCGTGATATCCGGATCATCTTTAAAAATCATACATGTAACTACTTTATCTCCAACTTTCAAATCTTTTCCGGCACTATCTTTCTTCACATTTTTACCCATCTTCACAATCTCTCCGGTTCCTTCGTGTCCAAGCACTACCGGAATCAAGCTGAATGGGTCTCTTTTAAATTCATGCGCATCTGTTCCGCATACACCGCATCCTTCTACTTTTACAAGAATATCGTCATCTCCAAGTTCTGGAATCGGATATTCTTTGATTTCATAATGTTCCAAAGCTGTCAGCATTGCCACCTTCGCTGTTTTTGGAATTGCTCCATTTGCTGTAGGTGCTGCTATAGTAGTTGTAGGAGCTTCTTGTTTATCCAACATACCTTCAAGCACTTGCTTTACAATCGCTTCTACGTTAACTGAATTCATATCCATAGTTTTTTCCTCCCATCAACGGATGCACAGGCTCTCTGCCATTACGCAACGTCTTCTTTTTGTAAATGTACTTGCACTTGTAAGCCCTTCTCCAGTACGGCTTGCAATTGTAAATGTACAAAATCCTTCTCCGCCAAAGCCAAGAGCTGCATAAGACGGTGCGTTCTTTACTAAAATAGCTGTATCAATCGCCTTTGCATACGTGGTAATATTATCAATGTTCTTTGAATGGATGTGAGCGGAGTGGCGGTTGCCATGCTCAAGCCAAACTGCTTTTTCCACTGCATCTTCAAAATCTTTCGCTTTTACAACTCCGAGAATAGGCATCATCAACTCTTCCGCAATCAACGGATGTTCTTTTTCACCTTCAAATACAATACATCTGATATTATCTGGTACTGTAACTCCAATCATTCCAAGAAGCGTCTTCGCATCACGCCCTACACACTTTCTGTTAAGCCCTTTTGGCGTGAGCACAGTATTCACTAATCTTTCTATCTCATCACCGGATGCATGATAACATCCTTGTTCTGCAACCATATAGTGCATCAATTCATCTGAGATGGATTCGACTGCCACGATCTCCTTTTCAGCAATACATGGAAGATTATTGTCAAATGTACATCCATTCACAATATCCTCTGCTGCCTTTCTCACATCTGCTGTCTCATCCACAAGTGCTGGCGGGTTTCCTGCACCTGCTCCGATACCTCTTCTTCCAGAAGATAATACTGCTGTTACAACTCCAGGACCTCCTGTCGCCGCAATCAACTGAATATCCTTATGTTTCATCATAATATTGCTCGTATCTAATGTCGGTTTAAAAACAGTACACGCAATATTTTCTGGTCCTCCAGCTTCCACACAAGCTTCATTCAGCATATTAATTGCATATAATGATGTCCGAATCGCAGCTGGATGAGGATTAAATACAACTGTATTTCCGCCTGCCAGCATACCAATCGTATTACAAATAATCGTCTCACTTGGATTTGTACACGGTGTAATCGCCCCAATCACACCAAACGGTCCCATTTCAATAAGCGTCAGCCCCTTATCTCCCGACCATGCAGTTGTTGTAATATCTTCTGTTCCAGGGGTTTTCTCAGCCACTAACTGATGTTTTAAAATTTTATGAGGAACGTTACCCATTCCCGTCTCCTCAACACCCATACGCGCTAATATTTCTGCATTCTCATGTGTTTTTTTACGGATGTTGGAGATGATATGTTCTCTTTGATCCATCGACATTCTGTGAACATAAACTTGTGCTTTCTTAGCCGCTGCGATTGCATCATTCATATCATGAAATACTCCAAGCTTCGCATTCGGTTCAGAAGAAAGCTGAAGTTTCGCCATCACTTCCTTCACAACGTCCTGAACCATCTGTTCATTTACAGACACAAAATTACCTCCTTCAGCACTTCTTTTCCATAGGCCGCAATCATAGTATCCTGTTCAGCAGTACCACCGCTTACCCCTATAGCTCCAATTATCTTTCCCTCTATTTCCAAAGGCTCTCCGCCGCCAAATATGACAATCTTTCCTTCATTCGTATGCTGAATGCCATATAACGGCTGTCCCGGCTGACTTAAATTCGCAAGTTCTGCGGTAGACATCTTAAGCCCCGCCGAAGTAAATGTCTTATTCACTGCAATATCATAACTTGCAATATATGCACCATCCATGCAATGAACCGCAGTGATTCTTCCAGCATGATCCGAGACCGCAATCACCACCGGCAACCCAATCTCTTCTGCTTTTTGTTCAACTTTTTGGATTAAAGATTTCGCCAACGCCAATGTCATCTTGTGCTTTTTACATCGGCACTGATGCGCTGGTATCTTCCGCTCAGAGTTCATTCTTCTGAGAACTTCCTCCACCGCTTTTGAAATCATCTGTTCGTCCATAGCATTTCCTCTCAATTCAAAGTTCTAATTACAGACCTAACTGTTCCATTACTTTTTTCGTAATAGAAGATACTAATTCTGCATCCGGTGTTCCCTGTACCGCACTCTTGCAAGAACCTCCACAGCTATGGCAGCTTTCTTTACCTGCTTTTGCATTAGGACAAAGATTTGCAGGATGTTTTCCAGGCAATCCCATTTGTCTTCTAATCTCATATAATTTTTCAATCTGCTCTTTGTCAAACTCTTTTGGTCCTCCAAGCATTTTTGATTTGTACAGTAACTCTGCGTAGAATTCAACAGATTCCATTTTGTGATATGCACTCATTAAGTCTGTTGACCATGTCAATGCACCGTGGTTCTCCAATAATACCTGATCAAAGTATGGTAAGTATTCTTCTACAGCGTCCGGAATCTCCATTGTAGAAGGTGTACCATATTTTGCAATCGGAACACATCCCAAAGCGATAACAGCTTCCGGCATAATCGGCGCTGTCAAAGGAATACCCGCGATAGCAAATGATGTAGCGTAGCTTGGGTGAGCATGTACTACCGCACCAACATCTGGTCTTTTTTCATATACACGCATGTGCATCTTAATTTCAGAAGATGGTCTGAAATTTCCATTCGCCTGAAGTACATTTCCTTTTGCATCTACTTTACAAATATATTCAGGTGTCATAAACCCTTTGCTAACACCTGTTGGTGTACATAAAAATTCATTGTCATTTAATTTCACAGAAAAGTTACCATCATTTGCAGCAACCATTCCTCTGTTATAAACCCTTCTTCCGATCTCACACATCAATTTTTTCAATTCGAATTCGTTTTGCATTCCTTAATTCCTCCTTGGATTTTAGACAAATTCTTCACAATCCGCCTACTTTTGTTGTTTTTTGTTGTTTCTATCCCAATATTAACACATAAAACCACATGCGTCAATATCAATAGATGTTGTTTTTTATTGGTTTTCTTCTTCCCACGGCATGATGTCACCCTCTTCACGAAGATATTCTAACAATTTCGGAACCCCTTCATTGGCTTTTGAATTCACAAAGAATATTTTTTTGCATCCGGCAAGCCTCAGCCATCTTTCGGCTCTCTTCGGATCTCCGCCTTCCACATCCACTTTAGTCACAATCCCAATAACTTCCCGGTTCGCCATCGGCGTTACATTCGGGGGATACAGCGAATATGGTTCCGTCGAAGATAATAAAAGTCCAATCACATCTGCTTCATAAGAATATAATGCCAACGCATAACCAAGTGATTTCGTCTGCGCATATTCTCCGGGTGTGTCGATCACCACATCAAAATGATTCACATACTGTGTCTTATGGTACTCTATCTTCTCGCCCCGAAGTGCCTGTGTCAAAGTTGTCTTTCCACATTCACTTCTTCCCATCAATACAATCTTTTTCATAGTCTCTTACGTCCTTGTCATATTGCACACTGTAAATCCCATTTTTTCTTCTACATAATCTAAGATTGCTTTCAGTGCCGCCTCCGTCTCAGAAACTGTGCCGGTCACGATCAGTGTTCCGCTGAAACGGTCTACAAATCCCAGTTCCACTCCTGCTGATTTCACCGCAATGTCCGCCGCGATCACTGCCGTCTCTGCCGGGCTAATCGTAACAATTCCGATTGCCGATTTGGAATAATCAATATTCGGATTCAATCCCAACTTTTCATATAGTTCATTATCTGGATTCGCAATCAGGTGAGCAATTGTAATCTGCTTTCCCGGAACCAGTTCCTGAATGATTCTCACTTTTCCTTCATTGGTTAATAAATCCTGTATATCCATTCTCACCCTCCTATCTGACATGACAGACCGGATACTCGCTCTGCCACTCCCAATAATGTCTGCATCTGTTCATTCGACGGCGGAAGCACTTCTTTCATAAAATATTCCCTTCCAAGCCCATCGTATTTATCTTGCCCCAGTCTGTGATATGGAAGAAGATACAATCTCTTCACTCCATTCAGACTCGCCGCATAAGAAGCAATTGCTTCAATCTCGTCCACGCGATCGTTAAATCCCGGTATGACCGGAACGCGGATGCTTAATTCTGTCATGTTAGAATCCGCAATTTTCTTCGCATTTTCCAGCATCAATTCATTCGAACATCCTGTAAATTGTCTATGCTTTTCCGGATTCATATGTTTGATATCAAGCAGATACTGATCCAAATATGGAAGAATACTTTCTATTACATCATAAGATGCGTATCCCATGCTCTCCATCGCCGTATTGATTCCGACTTCTTTTGCGGCTCTCAGTAAATCCCTTGCAAATTCCGGCTGACATAGACTCTCTCCGCCCGACAGGGTAAGACCGCCGCCCGAACGTCGATAGTATGGGCGATCCTTTTCCACCGTCTCCATCACTTTTTCCACCGTGATATCTTGTCCGATAATCTTCGGTTTTCCCTGAACCATCATTGTCTGAATGTCATATTCCTGCGATTCCGGGTTACAGCACCAACGACACCGAAGTACACACCCTTTCAGAAATACAATCGTTCGGATTCCATTTCCATCATGTATGGAAAATCGTTGGATATCAAAAATACGCCCTTTTGTTTTCTTATAATCCACGTTGTCTCACCTTTCTCTCTTCAAATTAGAATCCCTGTTCCGTACGATTGATAATATCGTCCTGAAGAGAACGCGACAATGTTGTGAATAACGCACTATATCCCGCCACTCGCACTACAAGATGTTTATATTGTTCCGGATGTTTCTGCGCGTCCAAAAGAGTCTCTCTGCTGACAACATTAAATTGCATGTGGCTTCCTTTCTGATCAAAATAGGAACGAATCAAAGCCACGAAATTTTCAAGCCCTGCCCTTCCGCTCAGTGCAGAAGGATGGAATTTCTGATTGAACAGCGTTCCGTTCGACGCAATGTAGTGATCCAATCTTGCCACAGAATTTGCCGCCGCTGTAGGTCCATGCACATCCTTTCCCGCGGATGGAGATACTCCGTCTGCCACCGGTGTATGTGCCAATCTTCCATCAGGTGTTGCACCTGTCTGCGCTCCCAGCGGAACATTCGCAGATACCGGATAGAGTCCTGCCTGATAGATTCCGCCTCTTGGGTTCTTGAATGTCTCAAGCGGTTTTGTGTAGGTGTACGCTACCTCTCTCGCAAATGCATCCACCTCTGGAACATCATTACCAAATTTCGGAATTTCCTCAATCATATTCAATAGCTTCTCGCCGCTTTCTCTGACTTCCCGCGACTCCGAAACTTCCTTCACAACTGACAGAATGGCTGCAACCTCTTTTTCTCCTATCGACCGTCCTGCCTCTTTCAGGCTTTCTGCAATCTGGGCTGTCATCTCAGAAATACTTGTGGCATCCATCCCTTTTCCATAGTTCGTTAACAGTGCTTTTTTGTAGTCCGTGATCGAAATTTTTTTCTGATCATATACCAATTTCTTGATCGCATACAGGGAATCCGCCATATTGGCAACACCAAATCCCTGTGGACCTGTAAAATTATATATGGCACCGCCTTCCTGTACCGTCTTGCCTCGCTTAATACAGTCATCAACCATGCAAGATAAGAATGGTAGCGGACATCTCTCTGCATGTGCAACGTCAATCGCATTGTCCGCATTGACCAGAAGTTCGATATTGTAATTCATCTGTGTTTTGTAAGCATCAAAAAATTCTTCAAATGTAGTCATCTCTTCTACATTTCCAGTCTGAACGCTGATCTGTTCTCCCTTGTCCACACCATTTGAAAATACCAGTTCCAACGGTCTGCACATATTAAAGAACGCCGCATCATGCCATCCTTCTGTCTTACCAGCTTTTTGCGGTTCTACACAGCCTATAATATTGTATTCACGCGCATCTGCCAGTGTAAGTCCTCGGTTCACAAGCGCCGGAATGATCACCTCATCATTGTAATACGCCGGAAGTCCAATTCCCGTACGAGTCAGTTCCGCTGCTTTTATCATAAACTCATGCGGCGTTCCATTCCACACGCGAACAGAAAACGATGGCTGCGGAAGCATCACATGCATTGAAGCCTGAATACTCATGAAAGACAAATCATTCGTCACATCCATTCCATCTTCATTCTGACCTCCCGCAATCAGATTTTGGAACAAACTATATCCAGCAAACCCTTCTGCTGATGCGGCATCTCGACATTTATTCAAGTCATTTAATTTCACCCAAATACAGTCCATCAATTCCTGTGCAAACTCTCTTGTCAGATTCCCGCTGTCCAAATCTTCTTTATAATAAGGGTACATATACTGATCGAACCTTCCCGGTGAAATTGAATGACCGCTTGATTCAATCTGAAGAAGCTGCTGTACAAACCAGAATGACTGACACGCCTCATAAAAGGTGGTTGCACCTTTTGCCGGAACACGAGAACAATTCTCTGCAATCCTCCTAAGTTCTTCCTTTCGCCTTACATCTGTACAAGCTTGTGCTTCTCTAGCAGCAAGCTCTGCATATCTCTGTGCATAAGTAATGACTGCCTTGCAGCTTATAATAACCGCCTCTAAGAAGTGAGATCTTTTCGCATAATTATCATCTCCCACATTACATTTTGCCAATTCTGCTTCCGCCTCTGCAATGATTCCTTCATATCCAATCGCCAGCACTTTCTCATACTGAACTGTCACATGCCCTACACCATTGTAAAAATAATTTCCTGGTGTGAAAATATTGTGATTGATTGCACGAATCGTCTCGGGCGCCATATAGGAAGTTGCCAATTCACTTGTCGTCTTCCCTTTCCAGTACTTGTGTACTTCTCGGAGATCCTGCTTTGTCTTCTCTGAAATATAGAACGGATCGGCTGTTCTTATTGCCACTGTATCAAACTCATCTTCCAACCACTCAAACGAGAATTCTGGATACGTCTGACAACCTCTCGGTGCAAGTGTTGTACTGCCTACAATTAACTCTTCATCTCGAATAACGATCGGAATGTTCTTCAAAATATGCTCAAATGCTTTTGCACGTCTTATAATCATCGGCTCATTCTCTGTTGCTCTATAAGATTCCGTAAGTAAAACTGCTCTTGCTGATTCAATTTCTGGCATCTTCGCAAACAGATTCTCTACCAGCCTGCTGATTCGCTCTGTTTTTGGAATACTTTCACTGTGATAAGTATAAAGTCCCATTGCCATTCTTCCTCCTTGTAGTCTTTTTATAATTATCCTAATATACCTAGTTATTTTCTCATTATAAATGAAAAACAAAACAAATTCAACATTACACAACAATATTTTTGTTGTTTTATGCACCTTTCAGTTGTTTATATGTTGGTTTTTTTTGTTTTTGATTGACAGGAAACCGGAAACAGTGCATACTTAATATAGAAATACTCAGAAAGGACTAACACATCATGTTTGAATTTGACCCACATACACATTCTATCGCAAGCGGGCACGCCTCTTTAAGCACCATTACTGATCTAGCAAAACAGGCTGCCAAACGCAATTTGAACATGCTTGGAATCAGCGATCACGGTCCCGCTACCGTACACTCTAGCCGCAGTTCCTATTTTCGCAATTTGGCATACGCCCCCAAAAAACGATGCGGAATTGAACTCTTGTACGGCGTGGAATTAAATATTTTGGATAATGACGGGACTGTCGATTTAGATGATAAGATTTTAGAAAAGTTGGACTATGCCATCATCAGCATGCATCTTCCAAATAAAAAACCAGATACTATCGAAAAAAATACTTTTGCCTACATAAATGCAATGAACCATCCAAAGGTAAAGATTGTCGGACATTGTGATGACGTGAAATATCCGGTCGACTACGAAGCATTGATTGTCGCAGCCATTCACTATCATGTCGTGTTAGAGGTTAATAACAGTTCGCTAAGTCCCGATGGTTACCGCGGAGACACGAGAGAAAATATAAGGACGATTTTAAGACTCTCCCAAAAATATAATCATCCGATTGTGCTGTCAAGTGACAGTCATGGCACTGAACATATTGGGGATTTTCAATATGCACTGGAATTAATTCGGGAACTGGCTTTTCCAGAAACACTGATATTGAATACTTCCTCTAAAAATTTTAAAGATTTTCTCGGATATGTTTAAAAAGAGGCCTCTGCACTTGCAAACGCCTCTTTTTCTTATTCTGTTAACTTCAAAATCTCCTCTGTCAGGAGCATATACTCCTGCGCACTTCTGCTACCCTTTTTGTAAGCCATAATCGGCATATTATTATCCTGCGACCATTCCACATTGCTGTCCACGCGGATATAGGTTTCAAATACAGGAACTTCTTCCAAATTTTTCAGAGAGTCAATTGTCTGTTTAAAATAGCTCTTTCTTGTATCCACTTTTGTAACCGCAATTCCGAGCACTTTCAAATCTGTTGCAACCTGCTTTACTTCTTCCAAGAACTCGAACATATTACCAAGTCCGAACAGCCCCCAAGGCGACGCCTCAACCGGTATCACAATTCCATCGGACGCACACAGGATGTTCATTACCCAACCGCCAAGTGTCGGAGGTGCATCAATCAATATGTAGTCATATTCTTCAGACTCTTTGATACTTGTAATTCCTTTTTTCAAGATAAATTCTCTCTGCCATTTTGTGAACAACTCATACTCTATTGAACTCATCAGTGTTGAAGATGGTATCATATCCAAATTCTCATAAGGCGTAGATATGATATAATTTTTTAACTCTTTCTGATTCTTGATCGCATAATAAAGATTCTCTTCACTTTGCGCAAACTTTAACACATCCTCTTCCGAAAAAAACGAAAGTGACAGATTCAACTGCATGTCCCCGTCAATCAGTAGCACTTTCTTTCCAAGCTGTGTCAGCGCATACCCAACATTTGCACATGTCGTCGATTTTCCACTTCCACCTTTATTGTTCGCAAAACAAATTACTTGCGTCTTCATTGCTGCGCTTCCTCCTCTTGTGTCTCTTCTCCTGTCAACCGCAGAATATCTTCTACCTCTTCTTCTGACATTCCCATGTACACTGCAAGCTCCTCGAGCGTCACCTTACGCCCAAGTTCCTCTGTCAATGCTTGGATACTTTCATCCAGTGTATTCACCTTTTCTACCATCTTCTTGTCTCTGTTTTTTAATTCCGTCTGTTCTTCGATCAACATTTGAATAGCCTGTCTGATCTCTCTGCGAATCACGTCATGCGCCTTGTCCAAATCGTCTATCATATCTACACCGAGAATCAGTCCGACATTTCCCTCCTGAACGAGATCTCCCAAAAATACTTCCGGGTGATACAGCTCTTTTGCAATTTCCACAACTTCCGGCAGATATATCTCCACCAGCCTGCTTTTTGCGAGTGCATCTCCTTCCAATGCTTTTTCAAACAACGCTTCTCGTTCTTCTTCAGCAGCCTCTCTGATTCCGCCAATATCTTTCATATACTCTTTAAGATATCGTTGTTCTTCCTCAGTAAATACAGCCTTGTTTTCCTCACTGCTCGTCACACTTCCGCCAGTCTTCTCATAGCCTTTTACGACTATCTTTTGCGCTAAAAGATAGTCGAAGACTAATTCTATCTGTTCCTTTGACAAATGTTCCTCTTCAAAATAACATTCTACCTCGTCTATTGTAATCTGGCATCCATTCTCTTCTGCCATCTTCAAAATACCGCTTAGTTTTTCACGAAATTCTATTCTTCCTCCCATATATACCTCCATATTGTTCTTGTGTATCTCTATTATGTCACGATAACCGTCTGATATCCAGCTCTTTTTAATCTTTGCTCCATCGCAGTCGCCTCGTCCAGTGTCCCATAATTTCCGACCATCACACGGAAGAAGCCGTTAGACTGTTCCACACGTGCCGGGAAATCCATCTCTGTCAGTTCATTTTTCAGGTTGTTTGCATACACCTCATTCCGAAACGCCCCTGTCTGTACTTTATATCTATTTGTACTCGGTGCATTTTCAACCTCCAGCGTATCTAAAATCCCCTCTGCGATTGCCTGTGCAATATCATAAAAATGGCTGTCAAACAATTCATTGTCCACATCCGAGTTGATAAATCCCACTTCCACCAACACTGCCGGCATCTTTGTCCTCCGAAGCACGATAAGATTCGGTCTCGCCTTCACACCAAGATTCACAAACCCGACCGTCTCTAACTGTGCATTGATGTTTTTTGCCATTTCATATTTGATTCCCGACAAATCATACACCAAAGATTCCACTCCTGACACAACATTGTCAGTCGGAAACGAATTGCGGTGAATCGATACGAAAAAATCCACTCCCGCGGCATTTGCTTCCTGCGCTTTTTGAAGCGGCGACTCGTAGATGTCCGTCGTTCTCGTATATTCTACATCAATCCCGTTATTTTGTAAAATTTCCCCGATTGCCAGCGTCAGGCGGAGCGTATCATCCTTTTCCTGCCGTCCCTGATAGACTGCACCGGGATCACGTCCGCCGTGTCCGGCATCGAGCATAATTGAATATGGCATAAAATCTCTCCTATGTTTTCTTTATATACCATTATATGTGCACCGCATATTTATGTGTCACTTTTAATCAATCACAAAATACTGCCCGCATTTCCAATTTAATTAAAAACTTCTCAGCTTATCTTCCTCATCCGGATCCGCTATTTTGATTGACTTCACAACTACATAGTATCCTGCATTAGCGTTGATCGGAATCCACACTTTGTCCCCCACCTTGTGTCCGAGCAGTGCTTTTCCAATCGGAGACTCTGTACTTACAAGTCCCTGAAGAGAATTTCCGCGCACAGTCGTCACAATTTTATATGTCTCTACATCATCTTCGTCTTCAAAATACAATTCCACAATCTTGTTCAGTCCGATTTCATCGTCTTTTGATTCATCACTGATCACTTCTGCTGTCTTTATCATTCTTTCCAAATACCGTATTCTGCTTTCGTTCCTGTTTTTTTCTTTCTTCGCAGCATGGTATTCAAAATTTTCACTCAGATCACCATGTGCTCTCGCCTCTTTCACATCTTCCAACAGTTCTTTTCGCACCACGACTTTTCGATGTTCTATCTCCGCTTTCATTGCATCAATATCTTTTTGTGTTAATTGATTATACACGCTCACCACTCCTAGCTGGATTTTTCTATTTTCAAAAGAAACAACCGCCCGCAAGAAATTATCCTGAAATTTCGCAGACATAGAAAATTCCACCCTAACCGCAAAGGTATAAGGGTGGTTCTATGTTGGAAATCCGCAATGATAACTCAAGTAAATGATTGTTCTCTTATTGATATCTTATCACGTTTATGTAATGCTGGCAACTGCCGGCAGGATTGTAACTTCTCTTCACAATTATTTTTTCACTTTTTCGTATGTAAATGTATGAAGAAATCTCTGCGCCCGCTCTGTTTTCGGGTGTTCAAAAAATTCTTCTGCTTTTCCTTCCTCCACAATGATTCCTTTATCTAAAAAAATTACACGATCTGCTATTGCCTTTGCAAAAGACATTTCATGCGTCACGATAACCATCGTACGTCCCTGTTTTGCGAGATCCAAAAGTACCTCAAGCACCTCCCGCACCATCTCCGGATCCAGTGCCGCTGTCACCTCATCAAACAAAAGCACTTCCGGATGCATGCAAAGAGCCCGCACAATTGCAACACGCTGTTTCTGTCCTCCGGAAAGTTGACGTGGATAGCTGTCTTTCTTCTCTTCCAGCCCGACCCGTCTTAAAAGTTCCAATGCTTCTGCCTCTGTCTCCTTCTTATTCCGACTCTGCACCAATTTCGGCGCCAATGTGATATTTTGAAGGATTGTCTTATGCGGGAAAAGCTCATAGCTTTGGAACACCATCCCCACTTTCTGACGAATCTCCATAATATTTTTAGATCTGCCATCTACGGTTTCTCCACAATAACTGATTGTTCCCTTTTCGATAGGCTCCAGCCCATTCATACACCGAAGAAGGGTGCTTTTCCCGCATCCGGAAGGACCGACAATCACTACAACCTCTCCTTTTCGAATAGATAATGACAAATCCTCGAAAATAACATTTTCATTGTATTTCTTTGTAACCTGCTCTATTTTTATCAATTCTTCCGCCATATTATACCCATTTCCTTTCCAAGTATTTTGAAAACATACTGATCGGCCAGCATGCAATAAAGTATAAGACAAATACCGCTGCAAAAACACCAAATGCCGCATTTGGAGACGAAGTACGGTTCGCCTCAATAATCTGCTGACCAACTTTTAAGACTTCGACCACCCCGATCATCATAATCAAGCTCGTTGTCTTGATCATTCTTGTGATGAGATTCATGGACAGTGGGATTAATCTTCGCAATGTCTGCGGCATTACAATATGTAAATAGATTTGCAGCTCACTCATCCCCAATGCTTTTGCACTCTCATATTGGTGTTTTGGAATGCTGATCAATGCACCGCGGACAAGATCCGCCATTTCCGCTGTTCCCCAAAAACTAAATACAATAATAGATGCTTTTTCTGCCTCAATATCGATTCCAAACACTCTGGTCGCTCCAAAGAAAACAATAAAAAGTAATACCAGCTGAGGCATAATTCTTACAATTTCTAAATAAACACGGGTGAACACCTTGAGAATTATATTTTTCCTTGTCATTAAAACTCCCACTATCAAGCCGAGAAAAATACTAATCACAACTGCTATCAAGCTGATTCGCAAAGAGGTCCAAAGCCCTATCAGAAGACGCTGCATGTTAGATCCTTTTAGCAAAACATCAAACCCCAAATCCTGCATAACGCACCTTCCTTTCTACAATGCTCCCAATAAGGGATACCGGCAATAAAATAATGAGATAAAAAATCACAAGCAGCACAAGGCATTCCGTTGTTTTATAATACAAGCCTATCAAGTCTTTTGCTGTAAACATCAAATCCATCAAACTGATTGCAGAAAACACACTCGTCTCCTTCAGCAAAAATATGATATTTGCGACAAACGCCGGTACACTGATTGAAATCGCCTGCGGGAGAATAATATGCCTCACCGCCTGCTGTCTGCTCATTCCCAGCGAAAGCGCGCTCTCCATCTGGATTTGTTCTACGGACTCTAAACCGCTTCGAAAAGCTTCCGCCATATATGCGCCGCCCAAAAGCGCCAATCCTAACACTCCGCAAAATTCTGCTCCAATGGATATTCCCAATTTCGGTAAACCAAAATACAGAAAAAACAACTGTACCAGCAATGGAGTATTCCGGAATAATTCGATATATCCCCCTGCGATCGTGCTAAGAACCGGCACTTTATAATGCCGAATCAAAGCACAGAACAAACCAATTACAATCGCAAACAAAATACCAATCCAACCAATCTTTAAAGTTAATATACAAGCCTTCTCATATAGCGGAAGGTATGATTTCATTGCTTCCCAATTCATTCTTTGATTTTATCTCCTTCCGTTAGTTGCTCTCCACAACACCACTTTCTACTACCAGCGTATCTTCGTAATCAAGTCCATAAGCATCCACAAGCGTTTCCTCATAATCTTTATGGAAAAATTTCTCTTTTCCCAATGTCTCTATTTCTTCATTCAGCCAGTCTAACAGAGAAGTGTTTCCTTTTGTAACAGCCGGTGCAATCGTATCCGAACTTCCAAGTGAGTCAATTCCAATGGTATACCCGTCATTTTCTTTAGCAAATGCTATAACTTCTGTGTTGTCATTCGCCCATGCAACCCCGGTTCCATTCTCAAATGCACTTTTTGCTGCTGCATATGTATCAAATTTCTGTAATTTAATATCCGGATAATTCTTCGTCAGATAAGTCTCTGCTGTAGTTCCCGAAATTACAATCACCTGTTCATCCGCACCGACCTGACTCAAGTCAGTTATCACATGATCCTTGTGTGACACCACACCAAGAGAAACATTCATGTATGGCAAAGCAAAATCAACTTCTTCTGCTCTTTCATCTGTCACTGTAAAGTTTGCAAGAATCACATCAACCTTCCCAGTCTGCAGATACTCAATACGGTTAGCCGCCTCGGTAGATACATAGTTAATCTTTACCCCGAGATCCTTTCCAAGTCTTTCGGCAAAATAAATATCGTATCCCTGATACTCTCCATTTTCATCTACATACCCAAATGGAGCTTTATCTGAAAATACGCCTATATTGATGGTACCGCTTTCCTTAATCTCATCCACTGTTCTATAAGTTGTTTTTGATGATTTTGACGACTGGTCTGTCTTTCCGCATCCTGCTAATAATCCGACTGCCGCCACCGCTGCAAGACCTACTGTACTGATTTTTTTCAAAAACTTCTTTCTCATAATAAATATCCTCTCTTTCTCTTATTGTGCTTTTACATTTGTCCGAAATTGAGCGAAAAAAAACGGGAGTCTTTCAACTCCCGGACAAAATGGCATATGTAACATTTAATCTAAATGTTCTTTACAGGCGCACAGCAATGTATGTCGAAACACCTGGCCATATAAAAATGCCCGGGAAAAAATCATTCGACAGAAACACATCATATTATTTACAGTAATGTTATAAATTTTCATTGCACTCGCCTCCTTAATCATAGTCTACTCAAATTCGTTGTTGTAATACTACACCCATTCACCTACTATGTCAATAGGTTATTTGTTTTTTCTTTAAAAATGATATACCTAGTGATATAATAGGTAAAAGAAAGGAGGTTTCTTTATGATCTCAACCAAAGGGCGCTATGCCCTACGCGTACTGATTGATTTGGCTGAACAAGATTCAACCACATATGTTCCTTTGAAAGAAATTGCAAAAAGGCAGGGAATATCAGAAAAATATCTTCAGCAGATCGTAAAAATACTTGTCGGGAAACGATTGTTAACCGGAATCAGCGGAAAAGGCGGTGGTTACCGACTAACTGCCAGCCCTGAAGAATATAATGTAGGAGAAATTTTAGAATTGATGGAAGGCAGCCTTACACCGGTAGCCTGCCTGGCTCCCGATACGAATACTTGTTCCAGAAGTTCCCACTGTAAAACGTTGCCTATGTGGAAAAAATTCGACAATCTTGTACATGATTATTTCTTTCATATAACAATTGCTGATCTGGTCAATGGAACTGTTTAGAATATTGCAACAGAAAAAGGAACCCGACGCATCAGGTTCCCTTAGGTGCAGTCCGAAGACATCCACCGCAATTCTTATATATAATATACATCTTCTCTTCCAAATATTCAAGTCTTTCTACGATTTACTGATAAATTTTTGAAGAGTATTTATATTACTTCTGTGTTGAGTTCCTAGTATTTGATTGCACACACCAATAGGCAATTCATTTCTCAGATATTCAGTTTGTTGTTGATATGCAGCAACAAACTGTTTGCATGAAGTTTTTGTTTCTCCCATTTTCCTCAAAAAATATGTAATCATAATTACATACGCATCCATATAATTGAAATTCAGATTAGAAACTCCCACTTCTTTTTCAAGTAAATTAACTAATCTTTTATCTATTTTCCCCGTCTTAAATCTCGTATCAAAAATCACATTATTATGTGCAACCGCATTTCTCAAATCTTTTATAGTAAAAATAAAAAATTTTGTTATAAAACCATCTAAATCTAGATTTGTAGGCAATTTCATGATTTTGGAAACATACAGTTTAACGTTTGTCGAAGCACAATCGAACAGTGTTCCAAACTCCCCTAATGTCATTTACAAAAAACTCCCCAGAACCAAAGTCCTGAGGAGTCGAAAATTCTTTTTGAAATTGTACGTTCCGAAAACGTATAATTAACGTTTAGAGAACTGTGGAGCTCTACGAGCTGCTTTAAGTCCGTATTTCTTACGTTCTTTCATACGTGGATCACGTGTTAAGTATCCGGCTTTCTTAAGAACTGGTCTGTAATCAGCATCAGCTTGAAGTAAAGCTCTTGCGATACCGTGACGGATAGCTCCAGCCTGTCCTGTGTATCCTCCACCGTGTACATTTACTAATACGTCGAATTTGTCAACTGTCTCTGTAGCAACGAGTGGCTGACGAACTACAACTTTTAATGTCTCTAATCCAAGATATTCATCAATATCTCTTTTGTTTATTGTAATTTTACCTGTTCCAGGTACTAAATATACTCTTGCGATTGATTTTTTTCTTCTTCCTGTTCCGTAGAATTTTGCATTAGCCATTATAACTTCCTCCTTTCAACCTTTCCTTAAAATGTTAATACTTCTGGTTTCTGAGCCTGCTGTGCGTGCTCTGGTCCAGCGTATACGTGTAATTTTTTGATCATACTTCTTCCCAAAGGTCCTTTTGGAAGCATTCCTTTAACTGCAAGTTCAATTACTTTTCCAGGTTTCTTAGCCATCATTTCTCTTAATGTAGTCTCTTTCATTCCTCCTACATAGTCTGAGTGATGATAGTAGATTTTCTGATCTAATTTTTTACCTGTTACTTTAATTTTTTCAGCGTTGATTACAACTACGTAATCACCTGTATCGATGTGTGGTGTATATTCCGGTTTATTTTTTCCTCTTAAAACTTTAGCGATCTCAGAAGTTAAGCGTCCTAATGTGCATCCTTCTGCATCAACTACATACCATTTTCTTTCAATCTTGTCTGGATTAGCCATGTAAGTTTTCATTGGGTGACCTCCTAATAATTTTTATCAAGTTAATATCTTCTTTCTATTAGAATCAGTCCACTCCGGGGCTTTGGTGTAAACTGTTTCTTCTGTTTTCATACTGATTTATTATATTATTATTACACGATGATGTCAAGTCTAAATTTCCTATTTCCCACACATTTCCACACATAATCGACATTTTTTCTTCTGTATGGTACAATAAACATTATCAAATACTAATCTAGTAGGAGGTAATATATATGTGGGCTTATGAAAGTGTTTTTTACCAAATATATCCGATTGGATTTTGTGGTGCTCCAACAGAAAATGATAGTGTCACTATACCGCGCATCCGCAAAATAATTGAGTGGACTGATTATCTGAAATCACTCGGCATAAATGCCGTTTTGCTGAATCCGATTTTCGAATCCGACAATCACGGATATGACACTCGTGATTTTCTGAAAATCGACTGCAGACTCGGAACAAATGGCGACTTTTCAGACGTTTGCCAACATTTACATCAAAATGACATTCGAATTGTTCTAGATGGAGTATTCAATCATGTTGGTCGTGGTTTTTGGGCTTTTCAAGATGTAAGGGAGAAAAAATGGAACTCTCTGTATAAAGATTGGTTCTATCTCAATTTTGACGGCGATAGCACCTACCAGGATGGTTTTTGGTATGAAGGCTGGGAAGGACACTTTGAACTTGTCAAACTCAATTTGCAAAATCCTGCTGTTGTCGATTATTTGTTAAACTGTGTAAAGCAATGGATAGAAGTGTTTGACATTGATGGTCTTCGCCTAGATGTCGCCTACAGTTTAGATCACAATTTTATGCGAAAACTTCGCAGCTTTTGTCAGGCATTAAAACCTGACTTTGCTCTGATTGGAGAAGTTCTCTTCGGTGATTATAACTTAATTGTAAATGACGACATGCTGCACAGTTGTACGAATTATGAATGTTACAAAGGACTATTTTCTAGCTTAAACGATATGAACCTATTCGAAATTGCACACTCCTTGCACCGCCAGTTTGGGACAGAACAATGGTGTATTTATCGCGGAAAGCATCTCATGACCTTTGCAGATAACCACGATGTCACAAGGCTTGCCAGCATTTTAAAGAATAAAGAACATCTTCGGAGCGCCTACGGAATTTTGATGGGCATGCCTGGAATCCCATGTCTTTACTACGGCAGCGAATGGGGTGTGGAAGGTGTCAAAGGACCACACAGTGATTACGCACTCCGCCCTTGTTTTTCAGAGCCAAAACCGAACGAACTGACAGATTGGATTCGCCGTCTCATCTCGCTTCGTCAAGACAGTGACGCACTGTGCAACGGTGATTACCGCAATATCATCATTCAGAACCATCAACTTATCTTTGAGCGAAGAACAAATGATGAGCGAATCATCGTTGCCATCAATGCTTCCGAACAAGAATACACTGCTTATCACGACATCTTAAATGGTATCGGAACAGAATTGATAACAGATACAGAAATTTCATTGAAAGATGGGCTCATACTTCCGCCTTACAGCACGCAGTATATTCAGCTTTAAAATCTGCGAAAACTTGTATTGAATCAACTATTTAAAAATGCAAGACATGACAAAACAGCTATGAAGCAGTTTGACGCTGCTCCATAGCTGTTTCTGTTCTTGTCCACCGGTAACTCCTGAGAATACAACCAGCACCGCAACGGTCATATTTACTACCACGTTACTTTCAGTTTACAGTCTTTCCAGACTTCACAAGACTCCAAAGAAAGCTCAACCCCTGCTTCTTTCAATACTTTACAAATCTCCTTGAATACACCTAAAACTGTGTTCTCATGTTTCATATTTTCTTTGTATTTCTGATAATAAGAATAATTCGTTAATATCATCCCTTTTACAAATACTTCTCGGATATTTATCGCTGTCACCCAGCAGAAATCTCCAAACAAAAACTCGTTCAGCATCCCATCCCCAGAACCATTATCTAGTTTCTCCGGTATTATTTCTAAGCGTTTCCTTGCTTTTTCGATAATTCCATATATACTATATACAGTCTCTTTGCTTACTTTGAACATCTGAAGCAGTCTAATATCATCGAAAAGCCTGTATACACAGCACCTAAGATTTCCGTTTCCGTAAAGTTCAATCGAGAAGCCACCGTCATCTCCCTCCAGACCATTTAACGGTTCTGTGCGATACAAAAAAATCTTCATATCCTTTGTCAGTGTTTTCATTCTATACCCCTTATTTTTTTGACAATCCTTTATTCCTTTACAAGTACCTTCACAATTTCAGCCATATACATTGTATGATAATCTTTTTCCGGATACCATCTTGCATCATTCTCTTTGACATCAAAACATTCCGGACGCATCTCTTGATGGTACTGTTTTTTGCAGACCATAATCATATCCGCCTCTTCAAACGCCACTGTTCCATCTGTAAAATATGGTGTCAATCCTGCATTTTTCACCTTATCCTCGTCTCTTCCGGATATTTTTCCACAGTAAGCGAGCGCCGGACGATGGTTTTCCCCAAAAAATGCAATCGTAAACAGATCATTGTGATCTACGAACTCTTTCGTGTATCTCTGTGGACGAATGTAAACACTTACCACATTCTTTCCCCACATAACACCAACGCCTCCCCAGCTTGCTGTCATTGTATTATAGGATTCTTCATTTCCCGCTGTAATCAAAAGCCATTCTTTTCCAATCTTTGTAAATGGATTGAACGAAAGATCTTCTATCTTCACTTCTTGAAATGCCATCTTATACACTCCTTTCACCTGCTGCCACATAAGGCAGTTATTATAAGTCTATGTTTCAGAACCTTATTTCATGATTACTTTTCTAAAATTCTTTTTCCCTCTTCTAAGCACGATGCCCTCTCCTGCAAATACGTCTTTTGCAAATACCGCTTTGATATCAGTAACTTTCTCGCCATCTACAGCGACACCGCCCTGATCTACAGCACGTCTTGCTTCAGATTTAGATGGAACTAATCCGCTCTTTACAAGCATTGTCAAAATGTCGATACTTCCGTCCACAAGATCTTCTTCTGTAAGTTCTGCTGTCGGCATGTTTGCTGCTGCACCACTTGAGAACAATGCTCTTGCACTTTCCTGTGCTTTTGTCGCTTCCTCTTCTCCATGAACAAGTTTTGTCAACTCAAATGCGAGAATCTCTTTTGCCTGATTCAGCTGGCTTCCTTCCCAGGCATCCATCTTGTCAATCTCTTCCAACGGAAGGAACGTAAGCATACGGATACATTTCAGAACATCTGCATCTGCGACATTTCTCCAGTACTGATAAAATTCAAATGGTGATGTCTTATTCGGGTCAAGCCAAACTGCGCCAGACTGTGTTTTTCCCATTTTCTTTCCTTCAGAGTTCAAAAGCAATGTGATTGTCATCGCACTTGCATCTTTTCCAAGCTTACGGCGAATCAATTCTGTACCTGCCAGCATATTGCTCCACTGGTCATCTCCACCAAACTGAAGATTACATCCGTATTTCTGGTACAATGCGTAGAAATCATACGCCTGCATGATCATGTAGTTAAACTCTAAGAAACTCAGTCCTTTTTCCATTCTCTGTTTGTAGCACTCTGCTGTCAGCATACGGTTCACGCTAAAGTGTGCCCCTACTTCGCGAAGCAATTCAATGTAGTTCAGATCCAAAAGCCAGTCTGCATTGTTTACCATCATTGCTTTTCCTTCTGAGAAATCAATGAATTTGCTCATCTGCTCTTTAAAGCAGTCGCAGTTGTGCTGAATCTGCTCTGGAGTCATCATAGACCGCATATCTGTTCTTCCAGATGGGTCTCCGATGTATCCTGTTCCTCCTCCGATCAATGCGATTGGTTTATTCCCTGCCATCTGAAGACGTTTCATCAGGCACAGCGCCATAAAATGTCCCACATGAAGACTGTCTGCTGTCGGGTCAAATCCGATGTAAAATGTTGCGTTTCCTTCATTAATCAAGTTGCTGATCAGCTCTTCGTCTGTTACCTGCGCAATCAATCCTCTTGCTTTCAATTCATCATAAATTTTCATTTTTCATTCTCCTTCTTGTCTGTCGGTTTTATTACTTTTCGGAGCATTTTATTGCATGACATGTAATTTGCTATGCGATCATCTTTGCACGAAGTGCATTTTTTAATTATAGGATTCCAAAGGAATTTCCTATAATTAAAAAAACCCGCCCCTTATCTAACATAAAGGGCGAGTGTAATCCCGCGGTACCACCTTCATTCGCATTCACTTCACAGCAAACGCCTCTGCAAGTATCTATCAATACTCAGGCACGATAACGTGTGCCATCCCGTTGCAGCCTACTTAGAATTATGTCACTGTTCGGTGCAAAGCTCCAAGATGTATTCATAATCGACTTTCCATGCGCCTCTCATCAACCGGCAACTTTCTGTATGGCGTCTCAATTATTACTTTTTCTTTTCTTCGCTGTTTCTTATTCTGAGGAAATACTACCCCATAAAATGATATTTGTCAAGGGGCTTACACGCCTTTTTCTTGTTCCAAAGCATCATTCCCGCCAAGAGCAGCAAGCCTGCCACAGACAATACTTTTCCCACCTTAACTCCCGGTGCATGATACACAATCTCTACCTCGTGTGCTCCGTCCGGCATCTTTACTCCCAAAAATGCCGTATTGACCTTTTCATACTTCACGTCTTTTCCATCTATCTTCACTTCAAAGTGCTCATCATATGGAATCGATGTAATCAGATACCCATCTTCCACACCGTCCACACTTCCTACAATTCGGTCTCCTTTTGTCTGTGCTTTGTCCACCCTAAATTCGCTTTGGCACAGTGTCTTTAACGATTCATCAGTATTTCCGATATAGCATCGAAGGTTTCGGATTTCATAGTTTCCTGCTCCTAGTCCCAGATTCACTTCCGTTTGTCCCACCTTTAGGTTTACCGCATAAGTAAAGGTTGTGTTGCCATTATAGTAAATATGCGACCCTGCGCTTAGTTTATTTTTCACACCTGCAAGCCACACAGAAATATCCTTGGATCTCTTGTAATTTTTTAGTTCAAACTGCACAAACAGAATCTCTTCCTTCTGTGCCTCCTCACTGATTTTTAATTTCACATTCTGAATTTCTTTTGACTTAATATGGTACCCATCTTCTACCTTTTCAATCGCCTGCGTATCTTCCATCGGAATCTCTGCCCCAGTCTCTTTCACCTGACTGTTCAACACCTCTTTCGGATTCACTGTATCATTCACTGATTTTCCTACAGCAAATCGTAAAAAAGCGAGCTGACTGTACGGAAATGCCAAATCTTCATACGCTTTTTCCGAAATCATCTGATTTGTCACATACGCAATCGGGAGAACTTCTTCATTTTTATAGACTGTCACATCTCCGACTTTCTTCTCCTGTTGATACCCTGTAATTTCTTGTTTAGAAAGAATGTATTTTACCCCCATCAATTTCTGATAAATCGGGTTTTCTGTCACAGACTGCATCAATACATTTCGAAATGGCTGTTCCACCAGAAATGTTTCGGTTCGAAATTTCTGGTACGCCGGATTGTAGGAAGACGAATAAATCGATGATACATACTGCTGCATATTCCAGATACGGTTCAAATTTGCGGCATTTTCACTTGTCGTGCCGCTTTGCTCCATTCGGTAAAATCCGTTCTCTTTTTCTGTCAACTCTTCAATCTCAGTTCGAATCTGCTTATTTGTCACCTCTTCGTAAAATGCCGGTTCGATCATCTTGTCGGCACTTTTGTGCAGCACCACTCCATACAGCGCCAAAAAGCCAATCGGAACAACGATGAGAACCCAATCGAATTTCTTCCAATAAAAAATAAGATAGCAGACAAGCATCGCCAGTGCATCCACCAGCACCCAGCCCAGATATTCTGAGTATTTTCCTTGTTCACGTCCCATATACACCAAAACAATTGTCAGTAAAAACGGCAAGACTCCTGCCCAAAAAGAGATTTCACGCCGTTTTTGCTTTTCCAAATAAGTTGCAATCAGATAACATAAAAGCGGCAAAAACGGAATCATCACTTTATCCCGAATATAAAGTCCTCCATTGAGCAAATAGGCAAACAAAGGTACTGTCAAAATAGCGATACAGGCAATGTGCAAAAATTTCTCATATAGTTTCCGATATGTCAATCCGGTAATCAGGACCGTGATTGCAAGTGTTGTCAATCCGATACCGTACGGCGTATATACAACCCGGAAAATCGGAATTTCCGGAATCAAAAGCGCAGACAGTGCCGTCTTATGTCCTCCTTCTCGTCCTCCCGCAAGCGCCATCGCCGTCGGCACAAGAAGTACGGCACTCATCAAAACCGCCGTCAGCATCGGTAAAAGGAAGCGAAATCCATCTGACACAAACCCTAAAACCTTTATATTTTCTCCAAGTTTCTCTTTGTCCTCGGCATACCGATAAATACCATACAATACAAGCGCAAACATTCCACCTATGCTAAAGTAGAAACTTGTCAGAATCATAAGAAACACACTTATCGTGTAGAGTCCTGCTTTCTGTTTCTCAAAATACCGATCTACACCTAAAAATGCCAGACACAAAAACGGCATATAATTGACAAACATAATCTGATTATAAGAATGATAGATCATCGGTCCGGACAATAAAAAAAGCAACGCCGTCAGAAAACTAAGCCTGCTCGTAATCCCTCTTCGCAAAAGCCATTTATAAAACAATAAGACAGCTGCTAAAAGACTTATAACGCCTGCAGCCATCATATAATCGCTCATTTTTATAAAAGGCAGAAAATACGAAATCAAAACAACAGGGCTATACAACCCATAATAGGCAAAGTTATAAATATTTTGCCCTCCTCCGATATTCGCTGCAAACTCCGGAAATAGCTGTCCCGTATTATAAAACTGCTGCCGGAAATAATCCGGCAGTACGCTGTGCTGACTGATCCAGTCTACCTTCGAGCCAAATACACCATATCTTCCGCAAAAAAACCAGCAAAAAAACAGTATGACCATTCCCAGTATCAGATACGGAATCGTTTGTTTAAACTTCTGCCTGTTCATATTGGTTCTCCTCGCTGGAATCTTTCAATATGTAAATCGGACGATGCTTCGTCTCCAAATAGGTCTTAGACAAGTACTGCCCAACAATTCCGGTACAAAGCAGTTGTACTCCGCTCACCATAAAAATGATACACACAAGTGAAGGCCAGCCTGCTACCGGATCCCCCCACACGATCGTGCGCACAATAATAAACACAATTATCAAAAAAGAAAGAATACAGAACAAGATTCCGACAACGGACGCCAAGGAAAGCGGGGCAACCGAAAACCCTGTAATCCCTTCCAACGAATAGAAAAATAATTTGCGCAGCGACCACTTTGTCTCTCCTGCTGACCGTTCTACATTCTCAAACTCCATCCATTTTGTGCGGAATCCGACCCACTCAAAGATGCCCTTCGAGAATCGGTTATATTCGCTCATCTCCAAAATCGCATCTACCATTTTTCGTTTCATCAATCGATAATCTCTGGCTCCGCTTACAATCTCTGTCTTGGAAATCTTATTGATAAATTTATAAAAACGATTGGATAAAAAGGAACGGATTTTTGGCTCCCCTGTCCGTGTAGACCGCTTTGTCGCCACACTGTCGTACGGCTCTTCAATAAGAGTTCGATACATTTCGGGCAGCAGACTCGGCGGATCCTGTAAATCCACATCCATAATTGCCACATAATTCCCCTCTGCATTGCTAAGTCCCGCATAAATCGCCGCCTCTTTTCCAAAATTTCTTGAAAACGATAAATATTTGCAGCGCTCATCCCTCTCATGCAGACTTTTCATAATCCCAAGTGTCCGGTCCGAAGATCCATCATCCACAAACAGCAATTCAAAGTCTACTCCTTGCATCTGTTTCATAATACGGCTCATCTCCTCATAATATACCGGCAGAGCCTCCTCCTCGTTAAAGCAAGGTATCACAATACTAATTTTATTCATTTTTCTCACCTCACGTCTATTTTACAGATAAAATCTTAAGGAACTACGCAACTAATTCTTAAGATTTCTTAAGTCTCTCTGATTTTTGTCATTTTTTCGCTATAATAAGCATAGAAGACAAAACACAGAGGAAACACCATGGATAATGCACACATTTTGATTGTCAACGACAACCCGGAGATTCGAGAAATCATACAGATTCTGCTGTCCGGTGAGGGCTTCTTAACACAAGAAGCAAAAGACGGAAAAACCGCACTCGACCTCTTACAGACAACTTGTTTCGACCTCATCATTTTAGACATTATGATGCCTGGACTTAACGGATATCAGACCTGTCTGGAAATCCGTAAAATAACAAATGCCCCAATTCTATTTCTGAGCGCCAAAACAAAGGACAGCGACAAGACACTTGGATTTTCAAGCGGAGGTGACGACTATCTCGCCAAACCATTTTCATACAGCGAGCTGATCAGCCGTGTCAAAGCGCTCATCCGCCGCTATCACATTTACAAGGGAAAAAAAGAAACACTACCTCCACAAACAACCTTTCAATACCGTCATCTTACCATTGACGAAGCAAAAGAAGAAGTCTTATCAGACGGCAAACCGCTCGACCTGACTGACACAGAGTACCGAATGTTACTCCTTCTCGTGAAAAACCGGAAACAACTTTTTTCTGCAGAACGGCTCTATGAGGCTGTTTGGGACGAACCTTACTATTATGGGGCAAACAACACCGTAACGGTGCATATTCGGAATCTAAGACGAAAAGTGGAAATGGATCCGAATCATCCAACTATCGTCAAAACGGTCTGGGGAAAGGGGTATCGATGTGATTAAGAAATTTCAAAACTGTAAAATACGCACCCAGTTTGCAATTGTCATACTACTCGCCGGAGCACTCTGCTATCTCCTTTTTTCGTTCTTATGGGGAAAACGCTATGAGACCTTCGGTTATCTGAACGACAAATTCGGCTTTTACCCGCAGCTAAACGACGATTCCTTTTGGGGAACACTCTATGAGGAGGCACTCAAATACGATATTCCGGAATCAGAAGATGACAAGGAAACGAGCAAAAAAATGCAGCCTTTCTTTGATCTCGTGGACGACTATACAGGTATTTATATTTACCGCTTGGAAGATGGAATTTTTCTGTGCGGAAAGCCTCCGATTTCCATGGAAAAACATGCGTTTCGGAGTTTTTTTGACTTCGGCTATGCTCTGACAGACGGCGAAGGCGAAACCCCAATCAGCTTTCCGATTCAATTTAAAAACGGAATGGCACAGGTACATATTACTTTTTACCACAGTTCCTTCTTTCTCTATCCATACTGTATGGTGCTTCTCGTAGTCTGTATCGGATTGTTCCTTTTTCTTGTACTATTTTTTGTCAGCCGGAAAATGAAACAGATCATTTGCTTAAAAGACGATGTGCTCGTGATGGCAGGTGGCGATCTGTCACATCCTTTTCCAGACTACCAAAAAAATGAAATCGGAATACTCTCCCATGAACTTGATCATCTCCGCATTGCCTTTGACGAAAATATACAGTCCGAGCAGGAGAGCCGCAAAGCCAATCAGGACTTAATTACCGCGATGTCACATGACCTTCGCACACCGCTCACCATTTTGAATGGATATCTGGAAATTTTAAAACAGCAAAAACGCCCTGATAAACAAGAGGACTACTTAAACCGTTGTCTGCAAAAGACAGCGGACATCAAAGAAATGACAGATCGTATGTTTGAGTATGCGCTCGTATTTGATCCCACTGAGACACCGGAACTGCACTCTCAAAATTCCGCTCTGTTAAGACAGATTTTGATGGAGCACTGTGAATTTCTGAAATTGGTTGGTTTTCAGACAGAACTTGCCTTTCCTGAGAGTACGTTCTTTTTTCTCTGTGATGTAACGATGCTGAAACGTATTTTTTCAAATCTATTCTCCAATATTATCAAATACGGAGATAAGCAGGATACGATAACTGTCACAGTCACACAAGCACTACATTCCATTACCATCAAGCTTACAAACACTGTCAAAAAAGATTTCTCTGCGATAGAAAGCAATCAGATCGGATTGAAGAGCACTGTAAAAATGATGCAGCTAATGGGTGGTACAACAACGATTGACAAAACAGCGACACAATTTTCCGTGTTGCTGACATTAAAAAGGGGCTGTCGGGAAATAGATAGTTCCAAACAGGGGCAGATTTGACTCGCA
>MJGMH1__coassemble_1883_pt1 | contig 66097 bp, 67 predicted proteins | sample MJGMH1__metabat2_high_PE_009 | metagenome-assembled genome bin MJGMH1 | reverse complement strand
TTACCATAGAAGACCTTCTAAAACATTATTTACAGAAAAAGTTTCATACTCTCACTAAGTCTCGTGAACACAGCCAAGAGAAACTATGATCCCTTCCTGCCGTCCCTTTTCTTCTATTCCCTTACTCAGATTAGACATACTATGCACCTCGCTTTCCAAGGTTTGTGTCATTTTTATATCAAGAAGAATTTTTATAACAAAAAAGCTACTCCAAAGAGTAGCAATTGAAATACATGTTCAGCTAAGCAAAAGTAAAAAAAATAAGAAGGTATTCGGCGGGTGTGCCCTTTCCCGCATTTCTTTTGACCCATAAGGTGCGTAGCAGCACAATCTCTACTTCAAATACCTTCTCATTTATTGTATATTCATTATATAATAATTATTCCTTTTTGTAAAGGAGCGTATTTTTCTTGATTAATTTTTTTAGGTTCTTTTCGCGAATTCTATAGAAAGTCATAACTGAATTTTTCCATCCAATTTCATCCGTTTCTAATACTACCCTTACCACAACATTTAGATTGGTATCTGGTAATTTTTTTACCATAAAGATTGTTCCTTTGTTTTTTTCATCTTTTATAATAATATCAGGATTTTGTACACTACTTTGTCCATATTCTTTAAATAAATTATAATCTTCAGGATGTCTTTCGTAAATGTGTTGTAAGCGTTCGTTCGTGATAATAATTTCACTTGTCTGGATATTTCCAAATGTCTCACTCAGTAAAGATATATCTATTGTCCCCAATTGCTTTATAAATGCCATTTTTCTGTCCTCTTCAGTTTAAGATGAATTTATTATATCAAAATTTGAATTTTTCGCAATGCTGTATTCTCATAATTTAATAATAGGAAGCGTTTTTTACTCTCTAAAAGTGTACTTTTCAGGACAACAGCCGGCAGTCTTGGTTCCTTTTCCAGATTTTCATAAAATCATTGTATCAAGTGGGAAAAGGAATTCCCAATTATAATTTTATTTCAAGGAGGAAATACTATGAGAATTCAACACAACATTGCAGCATTAAATTCTTACAGAAACTTAACTGGAAACAACAACGCTGTTTCTAAAAACTTAGAAAAATTATCTTCTGGTTACAGAATCAACCGTGCTGGTGATGACGCAGCTGGACTTGCTATTTCTGAAAAAATGAGAGCTCAGATTACAGGATTAAACACAGCTCAGAAAAATGCACAGGATGGTGTTTCATTAGTTCAGACAGCAGAAGGTGCCTTGACAGAAGTTCACTCAATGTTAAACCGTATGGTAGAGTTAGCTGATCAGTCAGCAAACGGTACATACGACAATGCTGTAGACCGTGCAAACTTACAGAAAGAGATTACTTCTTTAAAATCAGAAATCGACCGCATTGCAGACTCTACAAACTTCAATGGAATTGATTTATTGAATGGAGATTTATCTACATCGACAACAGCTAATGTTACTTCCGCTATTGATGTGGCTCAGAAAAAAGCAGGAATTGATTTAACATTTACGTTTGCAGAGCAGTGGAAGAAAAATGGTACAACAAATACGAATCTGAGTGTAACTTTTCAACATGAAGCGGTTGCATCTCCAACGGCATCGGTAAGCAAAGATGGTGTCATTACAATTAAGGTAGATGCTTCTAAGAATTACTCTGCTGATGATATTAAAAATGCATTATCTAATGCGCAATTAGCTCCAGAGATTAAAGATGATGCAAAAACACAGATTGAAAGTTTACTGTCGACAGTAAGTGTAACTGGAGCTGGAGTGACGGGAGTGGCAGGAAGTACTCAATTTGCTAATGCGGGTTCAACAGGTAGTGGACCAACAGGTAAAGCATTGACACTTCAAATTGGTGATACATCAGCTGATTTCAACCAAATGAAGGTTTCTGTTGGTGATATGCATACAAAAGCTCTTGGTATTGACGGTATCGATATCAGCAACCAAGCTGGTGCAAAAGCAGCTGTTGATAAAATCAAAGCAGCTATCAACTCTGTATCTTCTACACGTGGTGATTTAGGTGCAATTCAGAACCGTCTGGAACACACGATCAATAACTTGAGCGTAACAGCTGAAAATATGACAGCTGCTGAGAGCCGTATCCGTGATGTTGACATGGCTAATGAAATGATGGCCTATACAAAGAATAACATTCTTGTACAGTCTTCACAGGCTATGCTTGCACAAGCTAATCAGATCCCACAGGGTGTTCTTCAGTTATTACAATAACTTAGAGTAAAACAAATTAAATTATATATTAACAGGAAAAGGAATTCCTGTTTCTAATTTCAAGGAGGAAATAAAATGAGAATTCAACATAATATCGCAGCTTTAAATTCATATAGAAACTTAACAGGAAACAACAATGCCGTTTCTAAAAACTTAGAGAAATTATCTTCTGGTTATAGAATTAACCGTGCAGGTGACGATGCTGCCGGACTTGCTATTTCTGAAAAGATGAGAGCTCAGATTACAGGATTAAATACGGCTCAGAAAAATGCTCAAGACGGTGTATCTTTAGTGCAGACAGCTGAAGGTGCGTTGACAGAAGTACACTCTATGTTAAACCGTATGGTAGAATTGGCCGACCAGTCAGCAAACGGTACATACGACAATGCAGTTGACCGCGCAAATTTACAGAAAGAAATTACTTCTTTAAAATCAGAAATCGATCGTATTGCAGACTCTACAAACTTCAACGGGATTGATTTATTAAACGGAGATTTATCAACATCTACTACATCTACAATTAGCGTAACTGAAGATGTAGCTCAGAAAAAAGCTGGTGTGGATTTAAAATTCACTTTTGCAGATCAATTCAAATCTGGCGGAAATTTAAATGTAAATGTCGTTAAAGGAAACAAAGGTGATGCTCTTAAAGTAACAGTTGCCGATACTGGTGTTATTACCATTACAGCTGATATAGAAAAAAGCTATTCAGCAGATGATATTAAAGCTGCACTTGCAAACGCAGATATTTCAGCCATAACAGACCCAACACAAAACTCTAAAGTTCAAGAATTATTGGCAACTGTAAGTGTAACTGGTTCTGGAATCAAAGGAGGTACCGGATATACCGCTCTTAATGGTGCAGGAACTGGTACAGCAGTAGGACCGACAGGTAAAGCTTTGACCCTTCAAATTGGTGATACTTCTGCCGACTTTAACCAGATGAAAGTTTCTGTTGGCGATATGCATACAAAAGCACTTGGTATTGACGGCATTGATATCAGCACTCAGGAAGGTGCGAAGACAGCTGTTGATAAGATTAAAGCAGCTATCAACTCTGTATCTTCTACTCGTGGTGATTTGGGTGCAATCCAGAACCGTCTGGAACACACAATCAACAACTTAAGTGTAACAGCTGAGAACATGACAGCTGCGGAAAGCCGTATCCGTGACGTAGACATGGCTAACGAAATGATGGCTTATACAAAGAATAACATTCTTGTACAGTCTTCACAGGCTATGCTTGCTCAGGCTAACCAGATTCCACAGGGTGTTCTTCAGCTATTACAGTAATAACAAAAATTACAATTATAGAAAGCAGGCGGGAGTATCCCACCTGCTTTTTCAATAAAATGCTAGGAGAAACAAAATGAAAAAAGCACTTGTTTTAAAACCTGAATATTATGACAGCTTTTCATGCAAAGGTTCAAGCTGTAGACAAACATGCTGTGGAGGTTGGACAATTACCTTGTCCAAAGAGGAATACCGAAAAATTCAACACTATATTCGTGATAATGAAATATTTTCATCTCAAATATATTTTCGGAAGATGCCAGCAGCGCAAAGAAGTGATAATTCTTACATGAAAATGATTTTAGATATGGATCAAAATTGTCAGTTTCTAAACGAGAAAAAATTATGCAATTTACAATGTCATTTTGGAAAAGAAACACTACCAAACACTTGCAATTGGTTTCCCAGAAAGTTATTTGAAAACTATGGTCTCTTCTGTGCCACGGCCTCGCCGGGATGTGAGAAAGTTCTAGAAATGCTCCCAATAAACCGAAGCCTTGCATTTTGCATTCAAGAAGAGTATATTGGCAACTGTTTCCCAAAAAGTCTCTCGATACAACAAATTTACCCTAAAGATATCTATCCTTATGCAGAATATTTTCAGGATATCTACAGTATGTGTATTTTAATTTTACAGGCTCAGGATGTTTCGTTAGAAGATAAAATGATTTTGCTTGGAATTGGACTAGAAAAAATAATCCAATTAGGAATTGAGGGGCAATGGAATGACATTCCAGCAAGCATAGAGAACTATCTTTCTTGTTTATCGGAATTAGATGACATCAGTACACTCTTTCCATCCTTTTCTCCAAATCTATCTGCTGTCTTCAATAATTTCCTCATGGCAGATAACGAGCCGAAAGAAAATACATCTTCTTACCAGAAAATTATGGATCGTGTAAAGGAACTTTTACATATTTCATACGAGACCGATGATGACATAAAAAAGGTTTCCGCATCATCATTTGACGATTACAAACAGAGAAAGGAGCAGTTCGCTTGTATAATGGATGAGAGACCCTATTTTATGGAAAATCTTCTTCTCTCTATATTTACATATCGAAATCTTCCATTTTCGGAAGATTTAATGGGAAGCATTTGGGAGAATTACATATACCTTTGCTGGATATACAGCAGCTTAAAATTTGTCTTGACGGTCTGCTCAGAAGATATTCACTCTCACAGTGAATTGATTGCATTATGTGTTCCGCTTCTTAGACGTTGGGCTCATAGCAGTGAAATAACTAAAACTTTTGTCAATGAGTTTCAGAAAAATTCCAGTAATACACTCGCTCACATGGCTGTCTTATTAAAGTCTTGCTGATAATAAAAGAACCTAGACTCTTTTATTCTTAAAGATTTCTAGGTTCTTTCTATTCAGGCACCTCTTCCTCGACACTCCTGATTTCCTTTTATAAGGCTATTGCTTCTTAATATAAAATCAATGCTTTACTCTTCTAGTTCTTCTTCCTTTTCTTCCTCTTCTTTCTCCATACTCGGTGAGAATTTCAAAAAATACACATAAATATCTACAATTGCCTGATATAATTCTTCCGGTATCTCGGTCCCAAGCTCCAACTGTGTCAATACAGTCGCCAAAGAATTATCTTCATAGACTGGTATCTCATTGTCATTTGCAATCTCCACAATCTTTTCAGCAACATACCCAAGTCCAGACGCCACGATCACCGGTGCCGCTTCTTTATTTTCATCATAGCGAAGGGCAACTGCCTTTTTCGCCATCAAATCTTTATATTGTGACATTGACTGAGTTTCTCCTTTCATATATTTTCGGAAAAGCCTTTGACACAGGAATAGACTCTTTGCCCTCTTCCACCGCCAAGTATTCTACTTCCATACCGTTTTTCTTCAGTATACCCGATATTCCCTTGCGAATCTCTTCTCCCTTGACTGGAAGCGTATCCGGATAATGCATCACCATGCTCATCTTGTTGTTTTGATAATACATCAGTATGTCAAAAAATCCAACTTCTTTCATATCGAATTTCAGTAATATCTTAACTCCTTTTCCGCCTGCTGCATTCTCCTCATCACTCTCTTCGTCCGGATCAATCCATATCTCTGAGAAAATAGGTACGCCTTCTATAATAAGCGGAATTGCAAGATGCAAAAGTGGCATATATACACTTTCATTTACAAGAGTGCTGTTGAGCAGATTCAAGAATGTCTCTCTCACCTGACTCCCCGCCTCTCCTCGCACTCCGGCACGCATAATTTCCAAAAATTTATCCGACCATTCCTCTCTTCCCGCTGCTTTGTCGAAATTGACGCGCTCAAACAGCTTTGCAACCTCTTCGCTCATCATCCCCCCAAATCTCTTTTGGAAAGCTGGAAATTCTTCTAATTTTTTAAACGCTTGCATCACGGAATCCAACGCACCATTTTCATATCGGGATGTGTTATACGTCAAAAGATTGATAATATCTCTGATCTTTCCCATATTCCCTGTGTCTGATATATATTTCCCAAGGAATGGAATAATCTGACCTTTCAATAGCTCTGTATTCGCCTCGCTGTCTTTCATCGTATGAGGCTTTAATTGCTTCATAAGCATATCAAGCTGCTCTCTCTCCTGACGGAGCATATACTTTTGAATCTCCTTTAGTTCTGACCGAATATTATTCATGATATGTGTTCCCGAAGACATATCATTGTATTTTTTCAAAAATTCTAAAATAGCAAATTTCAGCTCCACTGTTGTAGATTCACTCATAACCTGTCTGAGCAGATCAAATAGTGGTCCATGCAGCCGATTTGCTCCATCTGTCTGCCTTTTTAAAAACTCTGCCGCTTCTGCCGAACTCATGTTCAAAAGCTGGAGCATAGTGGAAATATCCTGTGCAGCCTGTGCACGTACCCCTGATTCCACAAGGTGCTCCATTCCCCCAAACATCAGTTTCCCCATAATCTCTCTCAATTTTGGAACTTCTTGAAGTGTGCGGATAAAGTTAGCAAAATTCGATTCCTGATAGATTCCAGAGCCGTCTTTCATCCCTGAAAATTCTTCCTTATTTCCGGCTCCTGCAGCATTGTCTGCTCTCACAGGAGCTTGTATCCCTAAATTCTCAGGCTGATTAATATTCTGTTTATTGACAGCATTCTCGTACCCGAGTGCCGGTGTTGTAACTTTTAAAATATTTGACATTTTTTTACCTACTCTATAATTTTCTCTTATCCTTTTCTGTCTAATGGCCGATACTAATATTGTATTAAACATTTAGATAAGGCGGTGCTATATTATGGATAATATGCTTGAAGTATATCTTTACGAAACACATTCCCTGTTAGAACAATTAGATGAACTCTTGATAGAAGCAGAAAAAAATGAAGACTTTACTACAAATGATGTGAATGAAATCTTTCGTATCATGCATACGATCAAGGGCTCTTCTGCAATGATGGAATTTTCCACTTTAATGGAGATTGCCCATCATATTGAAGATTTATTCTTCTACATTCGTGAAAATGGATTAGATTCTCTAAGCCATGAACACAAAAGTGATTTATTTAATCTGATGTTCCAATCTACAGATGCTCTTCGAGATGAAGTAGAGAAACTAGAAAATAATGAACCACTTAGTTCTAATATCGACCATATAATAACAGATATTAATAGTTTTTTAGAAAAAATCAGCAATTCTGAAAAAGTCCAAAAGTCAGATTCGTCTATTCCGTCTGCTCCGGCAGCTAATTCAGGTATCTCCGGATGTCCAAAATCTGACGCTCCATTTTTTATCAAAATTCATTTTGAACATGGATGTGGAATGGAGAATTTAAGGGCGTTTATGATTGTATCTGCCCTTCAGGATTCTGATCTTGCTTTTGAGTTTTTTCCAAAAGATGTGGAGACGAATCCGGACACTGCAGAATCAATCGTTGAAAATGGATTCTTTCTTGCACTGTCTTCACAAAAGGATGTCGATAGTGCAATCAGTTTACTAAAAGAACAGGCAAGCATCGAGACATACGAAGTGATCAGCAACATGGTAGACAACTCCGCTGACAATGTTTCTTCTCCTGCGCCTGCAAAGGACGCAGACAGCGGAAGTGCTCCTGTACAACAATCGGAGCCTTCGTCTGCTTCTGCTAACAAATCTTCGTCCTCTGCTTCTACATCGCATGCCAAACAAAGTCTGATCAGCGTCAACCTATCAAAGCTTGACAGCCTGATGGCCATTGTCGGAGAGATTGTAATTACGGAATCTATGGTAACTTCTTCACCTGAGATTCAGAACCTCAAGCTTGACAGCTTTTTAAAATCAACCCGTCAGCTTCGTAAGCTTACAGATGATCTGCAGGATATTGCAATGTCACTGCGCATGGTTCCGCTTTCAGGCACGTTTCAGAAGATGAATCGTATCGTCCGTGATATGAAGAAAAAATTAGGAAAAGATGTTCGTCTCACAATCGAAGGTGAGAATACAGAGGTGGATAAGACTATTGTGGACAGCATCAGCGATCCAATCATGCACATTGTACGTAATTCTATGGATCACGGAATTGAGCCTACTGTGGAAGAGCGTATTGCGGCCGGAAAGCCTGCTGAGGCAGAAATTATCTTATCTGCAACCCATACGGGAAGTGAGGTAATCATTTCTGTCAGCGATGATGGACGTGGAATGGATCCTGATAAGATCTTGGCAAAAGCCGAAAAGAATGGAATTCTGACTAAGCCTGCCTCTGAGTACTCACAAAAAGAGATTCTGTCTCTCCTTATGGTTCCTGGTTTCTCTACGAACGAATCTGTAACCGAATTTTCCGGTCGTGGAGTTGGAATGGATGTTGTGAAAAAGAATGTTGAGTCTGTCGGGGGTATTATTTCTATTACAAGCGAATTGGGACAGGGAAGTTGTACTACACTTAAGATTCCTCTTACGATGGCAATTGTGGATGGCATGGAGATTTCTGTTGGAAATTCTATGTTCACGATACCAATTGCGAATATAAGACAGTCTTTTAAAGCAGCCAAAGAAGATGTTATCTTGGATGCAAACGGCAATGAACTCATTAAATGTATGGATGAATTTTATCCAATCGTACGCGTTCATAGTCTTTACAATATCGAAACAGATGTGACCGAGATTGAAGACGGAATTCTCATCTGGGTAGAGGCAAGTGACAAATCTTACTGCCTGTTTGTAGATGAATTGCTTGGCGAACAGCAAGTCGTTGTAAAACCGCTTCCTGCTTTCCTCAGCTATTTTAATATTAAGGATTCCGGAATCAGTGGTTGTACGATCCTTGGTGATGGCAATATCAGTATTATTCTTGATATTCTGAATCTTTACACTGCATCCAAGAATCATTACTAAAAAATGGAGGTTTTAATATGTCAATTGATACAAATGAAATAAATACAGAAGAAGTTGTCGCTGCTGAGGCTCCTATATCTACAGAACGTTTTCTTACTTTTACCTCTGACGGACTTACAATTGGAATCAGCACAGATTATGTAACAGAGATTATCACAAACCACAGCATTACTGTGCTTCCATTAGTTCCAGATTATGTGAAAGGTATTATCAATCTTCGCGGACAGATTATTCCTATTATTGATATCCGTCTTCGCATGGGCAAAGAAGCAATTGCCTATACGAATCATACTTGTATCATCGTGTTGAATATCGACTCTGTTCTTATCGGTATCGTTGTAGATATGGTACAGCAAGTCATCGATATTGACAAATCTCTGATTTCTTCTATGCCGATTGAAGATCATCAGGAATTAATCAATGGTATGGTTTCTTTGGATGAGCGTTCTGTCCTTTTATTTTTAGACTGTGAACAGCTTGTCAATGCTTACTAGGTGCGATAAAGGAGAATTGATATGCTAACAATTAACGAAAATGATTTTCAACGATTGGTTCGTTTTGTTCAACAAAACTATGGAATTGACCTGTCGAAAAAGAAACAGTTGATTATGGGGCGTCTCTCCAACTCAATTGTTTCTATGGGATTTCCTGATTTCCAGCATTATATTGACCACCTGATCACGAATCAAAAACCGGAAGATATTGAACTGATGCTGAACAAACTGACTACAAATTATACTTATTTTATGCGTGAAAAAGAACATTTTGAGTTCTTCACAGATACTATTCTTCCGTATCTTTTAAAGACAAAAAAGAACCGTGTATTGAGCATCTGGAGTGCCGGATGCTCTTCTGGCGAAGAGCCATATACTATTTCTATGATTTTAAAAGAGTACCTCGGTTCTCAGGCTTCACGGTGGGATACTCGCGTCCTTGCAACGGATATTTCCCAGAATGTGCTGAATCGGGCAGCCGCGGCTACATATGAGGAAGCTTCCTTGAAAGACCTGCCAGCTGGATGGAAAAACAAATATTTTCGTCCGACAAGTCAGGCCGGATTCTATACAGTTGCTCCTACCATACGTGATAATGTTATTTTTAGAACTTTTAACTTGATGGATCCAATCCAGTTTCGTTTAAAATTCGATGTCATTTTTTGTCGTAACGTTATGATCTATTTTGATCAACCTACAAAAGATGCATTGGTAAATCGTTTTTATCAGGCAACAAATCCAGGTGGATATCTCCTTATTGGTCATTCGGAAAGCCTGAACAAATCGAAGATTGCCTATCGCTATCTTAAGCCTGCAATTTACCGTAAAGAATAAGTGAAAGGATTGATTTTATGAAAACAATAAAAGTGCTAATAGTAGACGACTCGCTTGTTTTTCGCCAAATGCTGATGCGATATTTTCTCACTGTCCCCAATATCCAGATTATCGGATATGCAATCAATGCAACGGATGCCCGTCAAAAGATTTTAAAATTACAGCCAGATGTCGTAACACTTGATGTGGAAATGCCAGGGATGAGCGGAATCGATTTTCTAAAGAATTTTCTTCCAGAACATCCAATTCCGTTCATTTTAGTTTCTTCGCTCAATATTCGTGTATTCGACGCTCTTTCTTACGGTGCAGTTGATTTTATCCGCAAACCAGACATGGCTCTTGCACATTCCAAGGATGCCTTTTTCTCATCTCTGCAATCTAAAATTGTAATTGCTTCTCAGGCACATGTAAAGATTCCGCAGAAGAAGACGAATGAGTGTATTCTGCCTCTTCCTTCCGGCACACTCTCTCACAATACCCTGTCTTCAACCATCATTGGCATCGGCGCCTCTACTGGTGGAACAGAAACTACTTTGGAGATTCTAAAGGCACTTCCCAAAGAGATGCCGGGGATTGTTGTGACTCAGCATATGCCGGAAGGTTTTACTGCTATGTATGCTCAGCGTCTGAATCGCCTCTGCAAACTCGAAGTAAAAGAAGCCAAACACGGAGATCCTATTCTTCCGGGACAGGTATTGATTGCCCCTGGCTCACTTCAGATGAAAGTAGTCCCTGCCCAAAAAGACTATATGGTCCAATGTGTAAATGGAGAGAAAGTAAATGGACACTGCCCTTCTGTTGATGTTCTTTTTTCTTCTATTGCGGAGAACGTTCCTGTTCGAAAAGTGGGAATTATCTTAACCGGTATGGGGCGTGATGGTGCAGATGGACTTTTAAAAATGAGACAGAAAGGTGCGTTTACTATTGGTCAGGATAAAGCGTCTTCTGTTGTATATGGAATGCCTATGGTTGCGAACAATATTGGTGCTGTGTGTATACAATCTTCCTATAAAAACATTGCTTCAGTTCTCCTCAACCATTTGAAACAATAATTTTTCCATAATTATATGTGAAATGCGTTAATATTTTTGTGCATTCGACCGATATAAAAAGTAGAATGTTCTTACTAACTAAAGGGAAGCGGATTGCTTCGTTTCTTTTGAAAGGAGATAATACATGAAAATTTCTATAAACAATATACAGAAAAATTATTCTGATTTACAGATTCAGTCAAAAGAAACCCATAAATCTTTGGCTTCCTTGTCTGAATCTGAATTTTCTAATTTTGATCAACTGTTAATTCAGTCTGATCCAAAACAGATTGAAGAATCTTCTTTTATGGAAAGCCTTTCTAAACAGCTTTCACATGAAGTTTCTTCTTCTGAAAAAGATTTTGAAAAGATTAAATCTCAAGTGCAGAATCACACTTATCAAATAGATGCACAGGCAATTGCCTCCCGCATTCTATTACTCGGGGAGGGATTATAATTGGAACACTTTGAATCATTCTGCCAGCTAGTACAAGAATATATTGATTTGTTTGATCATCTCATCCAAATCGAAGAGGAAAAAATTGAAGCAGTTAATAAAAATCAGATTACTTTTGTTAAAAATTGCATGAATCACGAACAGGCTGCTGTCCTAAAACTGCGTGGCTTAGAGTTACAACGTGAAAAGTCTTTGGAAGAACTCGGATGTAGCGGTCTTTCATTTCGTCAAATTATCGAGAAAAGACCTGATTTTTCTCCTTCTCTTTTACCACTTTTTAATCAACTTTCAGAGCGCGTACAGACATTTCGCTCTCTGAGTGATAGTGCAAAAGATTTGATTGAAGTGAATCTTCATGTAATTAATTCCGTTTTAAGTGAAACTCAGCCAAATGCTCAGACTTACACTTCAGACGGAAATGATCAAAGCAACCCGAAACACTTTACAAGTCGTTCTGTTTGATATTTTTAGGAGGAATTTATTATGATACGATCCACATTTGGCGGTTTCACAACTGCACAGCTTGCTATGGCAGCAAGCCAGCGCGCTTTAGATGTTGTGGGACAGAATATTGCAAATATTAATACAACTGGATATACAAGACAGCGTTTGGATATTGCCAGCATCAATTTTCAGAATAATGGCATGTACAGCAACAGCCCTGGAAAAGTAGGCTATGGTGTTGAGATTACTGGTATTTCACAACTTCGCGACCCTTATCTTGACGCTCAGTACCGTACACAAATTTCAAAGCTTGGAACAACCGATGCTCATGCTGCTGGTCTTGAACAGCTGGCAACTGTATTTGATGAAACAACAAAGGATGGAGTTCGCGATGCTTTGCGGAACATTTCTTCTGCTCTTACTCAGCTTTCAGAACACGTAGGCGAGCAAGAATTTGACTCTATGGTGCGCTCTAACATGCAGATTCTCTTGAATCTTTTCCATGAAAATTCTTCTCGTTTAGAAGATGTGCGCAACGATATTTCCTCTAGTCTTTCAAGCACAGATGTTGCTGGGGTAAATGATATTCTAGAAAATATTGCAAGTTTGAATAAATCAATTAAAAACAGTCAAATCTTAGGAAATCCTGCACTAGAACTTCAGGATCAGAGAAATGACTTGGTCGATCAGCTTGCAAGCTATCTTCCTATTACAGTAAAATACCGGGACGAAGAGGTTGGTCCTGGACAATTCGTGGAAGTACTCGATGTACATTTCACTGCAAGTGATGGTTCCAAATATACTTTGATCTCTGACAGTGATTTTGGTCACTTGGATACAGGTATTACAGATGGTCTTGCTTCTCTGTCCATCACTGATGCAGCCGGTAATTCGTTTGCCGGAATGGAGGATTTGCTTGGGAACGGAACATTGAAAGGAATGTTCGATATTCTGAACAAGTCTGGTGAATTTGATAAACCTGCATCAAACATAAAGGGACTTGGATATTACGAGACTTCCCTGAACTCTCTTGTAAAAACCTTTGCCGAAAAATTTAACGAAATGAATAAAGCTCCAGATGGTACGGCACGTCCTCTTTTTGAAAAAATTGATCCAAATGCAGATTGGTCTGCAGAAAATATTAAAATCGCCGATGGATGGGCCAATGGTTCTTACGGTATTACTGCGTCTAAGAATGAAGTTGGTGGCGATATCGGTTCCACGGCAAATGAAAATATCATCGCTATGATTAAAGCTTTAGAAGATTCTCAGTCTTTCAAAGGCGGAGAGCATGACACTGAATTTTTCAATGGTTCTTTCTATGATTGTTTTGCAAATATTGAAAGTACGCTCGCTATTGATTTAAAATCGACACAAACCTTGCTCTCAAATCATATTTCAATTGTACAACAGACAGCAAATTCTCGTGATGGTGTATCTGGAGTTCAACTTGATGAAGAGGGTATGAATCTGATGCATTATAATCAATCCTATAGTGCTGCTGCTCGTCTCATGACTACGTTAGATGAAGCCTTGGATACATTAATTAACAAAACTGGTGTCGTAGGTCGTTAAGGAGGTATAACATGCGAATTACTACAAATGCTATTTTAAGAAATTACAAATCAAATCTTGCAAATTCTATGTCAGCCTTGGACACTGCGAGAAATAAGGTTATGACTGGTCGTCAATTTTCTTCTGCGGCTGAAAATCCTGCCGCTGCTTTGCGTTCTTCTGTATTAGAGCATAAGTATGTAAAGACACTTGACAATATTTCCAGTGCGAAAGACGCTCAGTCCTTTTTAGATTCTCAGGAAAGTGCCGCGATGCAGATCAGTGATCTTGCATTAACTTTAACAAAGCAATACGGTTTGGAAGCACTAAACGGTACAAGTGGCACAGAAGAGATTCGTAAGACTTATGCCGATGCATGGAGAAGCGCTCAGGAAAGCTTAATTCTCAGCCTTAATTCTTCTTATGAGGGAAAATATGTCTTTGCTGGTTCAGATGGAAAAAATCCACCTTTTGCGCTCTCTACAGACCCGAAAACAGGAAAACAAATTCTCACTTATCGTGGATTAGATGTTAGTGATCCAGCCAACAAAGCAAAATTGGATGAATTAGCAAAGGATACTACTTATGTAGATCTTGGATTTGGTCTTACAGAAAACAATGGCGTCATTGATCCTTCCAGTGCATTCAATACAAGTCTTCCTGGTCTCAATCTTGTTGGATATGGACAGGATGCAAATGGTACTACAAAAAACATGGTTCTTTTAGCTGGTGAAATTGCAGATTGCTTGGAAAAAGAACCATTTGATAAAGAAGAATATGAAAAACTTTTAAACTCTTTTGAAGACGGAAGGAACTCTGTTTTAGAGCAGGTTACAACACTTGGAACAAAAAGTTCTTTTCTCGAAAACAGTTTGGAACGCTTGGAAGATAATAAACTTGGTCTATCAACTCAACTTGATAATGTCGTTAATATCGATATGGCAGATGCTATTACCCAGTTTTCTTGGGCTCAATATGCATATAATGCAGCTTTAAAAGTAGGGACCAATATTTTGTCACCATCATTTATTGATTTTATGAGGTAACTTAGATAAGGGGGAGAGGATTTATGGAACAACTACTAAAAATAACCACTGTTCCAGTTCAATATGAACTAAAAATTAACAATGCTCGACTTGAATATAGTCGTTCTAATGCACAGGTGGAAATTAGTCGCTCTGATGGAGAATTTACCATTAAAAGTCGACCTGTAAAATTGAACCTTGACACTTATGAAGCACGTAACAGTGTTACACCCACATTGAGACAGAGCATTAGTAATGCCGCTCAGAAGGGACAAGAAATGGCTTATAGCGCTTCTGCTACCTTTGCGAGAGAAGGACAATTGATGTTAAAAGCAAAAATTGGTGATGATGTCTTGAATGAGATTTTCCGTCAGAGAAGCCAATTACCTACAGGCGATTTTCAACTTGGTTTTATTCCGACTGCACCTGTGGATATTCAATATCAAGCGCCTGATTTAACCATTCGATACGAAATGGACAAATTGAACTTTGATTTAAAAATGGAGCAAGGTAATTTTAAATTTATACCAGGAGACATTCAGCTGTCTGTTACACAGCGCCCAGATGTTCTGATTGAATATATTGGCGGTCCTCTGTATGTTCCCCCAAGTGCTGATCCCAATTATGAACCAATAGATGTAAGGGCTTAATAGCCCTTACCTTTTTTTCAGGAGGTATTATTTTGATTGCAAAAACAAAATATTTTGATGAAATAACATATAAAACAGAAGATATTATTACGATTACAAATGGACTTTTTGGATTTGAATCTTTTACAAAGTTTCTTGCGATTCCTTTTGATTCTGATAATGATTCTGTTCTTTCTCTACAAAGTCTGGAAGATCCAGAACTGTCATTCATACTTATGAATCCATTCCAATTGTTTGAAGACTATTCTCCAAGTCCGCTATCTGAAGATTTAAAGCTCTTTGGAGATATAAGCGATTCAGACCTCTCATATTATGTTATTGCCGTTTTAAAGGACACTATGGAAGCTTCTACATTAAATTTAAAAGCTCCTTTAGTAGTCAATGCATTAACACATGTTGGAAAACAAGTCATCTTGCCACAGGAAGAATATAAATTTCGGCAACCATTTCCAGCCAAGCATCATAAGGAGGATTGAGCATGTTAGTTTTGCAACGCCGCAAGGGTGAATCTCTTTGTATTAGTGAAGATATAAAAATTACTGTTTCCGATATAGGACCAGAATGGGTAAAATTAGCGATAGATGCACCAAAAGGTATACCGATTCTTCGTTCCGAACTAAAAGAGGCTGTATTGGAGAACCAGAAGGCTTCTAAAGAAGTTTCTGAGAATGTTCTCTATAAATTATTAAAAAAGGAATAGAAAAGAGACTGCAGTCTCTTTTCTATTCCTCTTTTACACTAATTCAAGAAGAACTTCCATAGCGGCATCACCTTTACGTAAACCGATTTTTACGATTCTTGTGTAACCACCGTTACGGTTCTCATATTTAGGAGCGATCTCTGTGAATAATTTTTCCACTAAATCAACTTCTTTTGCACTTCTCTTCTTTCCATCTTTTACTTCAACTACAGGATAAAGAACTTTTAACATTTGTCTTCTTGCATGTAATCTTGAAGGCATATCTTTTTTGATTGTTTTTTCCACTTCATCATAAACAGTAACTTTTTTACCATCTACAACTTCTTTTACTCTCTTGCCGTCTTTGTCTTTACGAGCAACTTTTGCCATAACTTTTACTTCTTCAAAGTTATCTTTTTCTTTTACAGCTAAAGCGATAAGACCTTCAGCAACTTTGCGAATCTCTTTTGCTTTTGCTTCTGTTGTAACGATTTTACCGTTGTTAAGTAAAGCTGTTACCTGATTTCTGATTAATGCTTTTCTTTGGCTTGATGTTCTGCCAAGCTTTCTATATTTTGCCATAATAATTATCCTCCATTTGACACGTGGTTATGCTTCTTCGGGCTTACTAGCCATGTGCTGTCTCAGCACTCATCGGGTTTACCTGAGACATCATTTTAATTTATAAGGTAGTTCTTTTTATTCCTCTCCTTGACTCAATTCCAAGCCAAGTTCTTTTAATTTCGCTAATACTTCTTCTAAAGATTTACGTCCAAGATTACGTACTTTCATCATATCTTCAGGAGTTTTATTAGTTAACTCTTCAACTGTATTGATTCCTGCTCTCTTCAGACAGTTATATGAACGAACAGAAAGTTCTAATTCATCAATGCTCATCTCAAGCACTTTTTCTTTTTCATCGTCTTCTTTTTCAATCATAACTTCTGCTGCCTGAGCAACTTCAGATAAATCAATGAATAATCTTAAGTGTTCGTTGAGCACTTTGGCTGCAAGACTGACTGCTTCGTCCGGAAGTAATGTACCATTCGTATATACATCAAGTGTCAGCTTATCATAATCTGTAATCTGACCAACACGTGTATTCTCCACTGTGAGATTCACACGTTCTACCGGTGTATAGATAGAATCAATCGGAATTACTGCAATCGGTAAATCCTCTTTTTTATTCTTATCCGCACTCACATAACCTCTGCCTCTTGTAATTGTTAGTTCCATGTACAATTTACTGTCAGCTCCGCCATTCAGAGTCGCAATAACTGCGTCCGGATTCATTATCTCAATATCCGGATCCACCTGAATATCAGCTGCAGTAACTACACCTTCACCTTCAAACTCAATGTAAGCAGTCTTTGGTTCGTCTGTTTCCGAAGTATTTTTGATAGCTAATGATTTTAAATTCATTACAATCTCAGTAACATCTTCTTTTACTCCCGGAATTGAACTGAATTCATGTAAGACTCCGTCGATTTTCACCTGACTGATTGCAGCTCCCGGCAATGAAGAAAGCATAATTCTTCTCAAAGAGTTACCAAGTGTTGTTCCATAACCTCTCTCTAAAGGCTCTACAACAAATCTTCCGTATTTCTTATCTTCTGAAATCTCAGTAATTTCAATATTTGGTTTATTAAAATCAAACACTACAAAGCCCCTCCTTTTGGGTTATTAAAGTATTGAGGGTGAATCAGTTTCTAAATAATCCTAGGGATTATTTAGAATATAATTCGACAATCAACATCTCGTCTACAGGAACATCGATAACTTCTCTTGTAGGAAGTTCTTTTACAGTTCCCTGAAGGCCTTCTGCATTCACATCTAACCATTCTGGAACCAATCTTCCACCTGTTACTTCTAAGATATCTTTATATCTCTGTGAACCTTTGTGTTTTTCTTTGATTTCGATAACATCTCCAGCTTTTACTAAGTATGATGGGATATTCACTTGTTTACCATTTACTAATACATGTTTGTGGTCAACAATCTGTCTTGCTTCTTTTCTTGTTCTTGCGAATCCCATACGGAATACAACATTGTCTAATCTTGACTCAAGAAGAATCATAAGATTTTCACCTGTCATACCGTTCATTTTAGAAGCTTTTGCAAAGTAATTTCTAAATGGTTTTTCTAAAACGCCATAGATAAATTTCGCTTTTTGTTTTTCGCGTAATTGAAGTCCATATTCGCTCATTTTTCTATTAGCTCTTTTTAATTGTCTGTTAGATTTTTTATCGATTCCTAAATAGATTGGATCCATACCAAGTGATCTACATCTTTTAAGAACTGGAACTCTATTTACTGCCATGTTCTATATCCTCCTATTACACTCTTCTACGTTTTGGTGGGCGACATCCGTTATGTGGAACCGGAGTCACATCTTTGATACTTGTTACATCGATACCGCATGCCTGCAATGCACGGATCGCTGCCTCTCTACCAGAACCTGGTCCTTTTACCATAACGTCTACGGATTTAAGACCATGTACTAATGCTGCTTTAGCTGCTGTCTCAGCTGCCATCTGAGCTGCATAAGGAGTAGATTTTCTTGAACCTCTGAATCCTAGACCACCAGCACTTGCCCATGAAAGAGCATTTCCCTGAGCATCTGTTAATGTTACGATTGTATTATTAAAAGATGATTGAATGTGTGCTTGTCCGCGTTCAACGTTTTTCTTGACACGTTTCTTTGTCACTTTTTTTGTAACTTTTTTAGCCATTTAAACTAACCTACTTTCTTTGTTTTTGTTATATTGTTTCTTTTCATAAGGTAGTTCTTCTTACTAAATTCGTGCTTCGGTACTCCTCGCACTCATTAAGTTCCGAAGAACAAAGTTCGCACTAACCTCAAGCTGCGTTTAACAACTTGCTTTCGCTAAATGCTCTACTTTTTCTTATTTGCAACAGTTCTCTTAGGACCTTTTCTTGTTCTTGCGTTTGTCTTTGTCTTCTGACCGCGAACAGGAAGTCCTTTTCTATGACGAATACCACGGTAGCATCCGATTTCCTGTAATCTCTTGATGTTTAAAGCAATCTCTCTACGAAGATCACCTTCTACCTGATAGCTTTCATCGATAACAGCACTGATCTGTTTTACTTCTTCGTCTGTTAAGTCTCTACAACGAGTATCTGGATTTACTCCAGCTGCCTCCAAAATTTTTGTTGCGCTTACTCTACCGATTCCGTAGATGTAAGTCAAACCGATTTCTACACGTTTGTCTCTTGGTAAGTCTACACCAGCAATACGAGCCATGTAATTTTCCTCCATCTTGAATTTTAGTAAATAAATAACTGCAGCCCGATAAAATATCGTCTGAAATGTGTGCAGATATTTATTCCCATTGGTTAATATTGTCTCAAATTGGGGTACATCATAACGTACCCAGCTGCTAGATACTACAGCCTTTCCCGGAAATGACACCGGGTATTATAAGCAATATACATCGAGGAATAGTTTCCCTGTATATTAATAGTGCTTCCACACCGCCTGGCGTGTCACACTACAGCCGCCTAAATAATGTTTGTGCTCTCACGCACAAAATCGACAACGATAATTATCCTTGTCTTTGTTTGTGTTTCGGATTTTCACAGATTACTCTGATGCTTCCTTTTCTTTTAATGATTTTGCATTTTTCGCAAATTGGTTTAACTGATGATCTAACCTTCACGTCAAATCCTCCTTTCATCCACTGCTTTGCCTGTATTTACCACGTTTTCTAATATTAAATACTAGAAAACGTTCGTTTTACATTATAGCATTATTTTTCATTTAAAGTCAATACTTTTTTATTTATCTCTCCAAGTAATTCTTCCTTTTGTCAAATCATACGGAGACAGTTCTAAAGTTACTTTATCTCCCGGCAGGATCTTGATAAAGTTTGTGCGCAGTTTCCCACTAATATGCGCTAATACCTGGTGACCATTTTCTAATTCTACTTTAAACATTGCATTGGGTAATTTTTCTACTACTGTTCCTTCAATTTCAATTACATCAGCTTTTGACATTTCTAATTCCTCCCTGTTTCCTTATCAAATAATTTTAGTATTCGCTTTATTGCAACATCATCAAGCCCGGACAACTCATGTTTTTCACAAATGAGCTGTACATGTTTCTTTTTCTTCTTTTTCGGGTTCTCTAGTTTTCTGCTGGAACCATCCATCAAATATACATATGTTTCATCTACCTGAAATATTACATATACATGTCCTTTATCATGTCCTGCTTTGGATCTTGCAAGCATTCCAATTTCATATCTTTCCATACTGCATCCTCTTTTACTTCGATAAGGTCAAAAGTATTGGTTCGTCTTCTGTAATCAGCACCGTATTTTCATAGTGTGCTGACAGCGAACCGTCCCTTGTCACAACTGTCCAATCGTCGTCCAACCAGTCAACTGCATAACCCCCGATATTGATCATTGGTTCTATCGCCAGAGTCATTCCTTTTCGAAGTTTTATTCCTTTTCGATCCATTTCGTAATTTGGTATTTCAGGAGCCTCATGTAGCTTTGCACCGATACCATGTCCGCATAGATCACGGACAATACCATATCCATGTTCTTTTGCATGTCTTCCTATTGCAGAAGAAATCTCAAATAGATGGTTACCCTCTTTTGCATATTTTATGCCCTCAAAGAAACATTCTCTTGTCACTTGGATCAAGTCCTTTGCCTCTTTGCTGATCTCTCCGATTCCATGGGTTCTCGCCGCATCTGAATGGTAACCTTTATGGATAACTCCTGCATCCAAACCTACAATATCTCTTTCTTTCAGGACTTTTTTAGCACTTGGAATTCCGTGAACAACTTCATCATTTACAGAAACACAGATCGATGCCGGATACCCGTTATAGTTCAAAAAAGAAGGCTCGCATCCATAGCTGCGTATAATCTCTTCCCCCAAACGGTCAATATCAAGTGTTGTCATTCCCGGATGTAATGCTTTCCCCAATTCATCGTGAACGATCTCCAAGATTCTTCCGGCTTCCTTCATCAATTCAATTTCTCTTGCTGATTTTATTGTAACTGGCATAACGTTTACGCTCCCAACACGTTTACGATAGCAGCAAATACCTCATCAATATCTACAGTACCATCTACTTCTACTAAAATATTTTTTTCTGTATAATAATCAATCAATGGCTGTGTCTGTTCATGATATACATTCAGACGTTTCTGTACTGTCTCTGGCTTGTCATCTTCTCTTAAGATCAATTCTCCATGACAGTTATCGCATATATTTTCTTCTTTTGTAGGTGCATATACAATATGATATGTAGCACCGCAGTCCACACATGCTCTGCGTCCTGACATGCGGCGGACAATATTTTCATCTGGAACTTCCACATTGATCGCGAAGTCCATCGCCTCTCCCATCGCTGCCAAAGCTTTGTCAAGAGCCTCTGCTTGAGGAATAGTTCTCGGGAAACCATCTAAGACATAACCATTACTACAATCATCCTGTTTCACGCGGTCGACAACCAAGTCTACAACAAGTTCATCCGGCACTAAAAGTCCCTGATCCATATATGTCTTTGCTTTCTTTCCAAGCTCTGTCCCATTCTTAATATTTGCTCTAAAAATATCTCCTGTAGAGATATGAGGAATCGAATACTTTTCAGCAATTTTCTTTGCCTGTGTCCCTTTTCCCGCACCAGGTGCACCTAACATTATAATTTTCATATGCTCTCCTCCATAAAAACATCTATATAGCATTTTAACTCGCTGAACTTCTCTCATACCAAGACTGAAATTCAACGAGCTAAATGCTAAACAATTACTTGCCTACATATATTTTTTAGTATCCAAGGAAACTGTTACTGCTTACAGAACCTTTTCCACTATTTAAAAATCCTTTATAGTTACGTACAAGCATCTGTGATTCTATTTGTTTCAATGTCTCTAATACAACACCCACAATGATGATGATAGAAGTTCCACCAAATGAAACATGTGCTCCCAATACTCCGTTAAAGAAGAATGGAATTACCTGCACAATTACTAACCCAATAGCACCTATAAAAATAATATATCTCAAAATCTTTGCTAAGTAATCTACAGTTGGTTTTCCCGGTCTGATACCTGGAATAAATCCACCGCTCTTTTTCATATTATTCGCAATTTCCAGTGGGTTAAATGTGATTGATGTATAAAAATATGCAAACAAAATTGTCAAAATAATATATACAATCAATCCCCATGAATATTTAATATTCTCTGGATTACACCAGTTATTTGAGTTCAATCCCTTTAAAATCTCACTTCCAATACCATCCCCATCACCTTTTCCAAGGAATGATGCAATTACGATTGGAAACTGCATTAAAGAAGATGCAAAAATAACCGGAATTACTCCTGCTGTATTCACTTTCAACGGAATGAATGTAGACTGACCACCTACGCTCTTTCTTCCCTGAATTTTCTGTGAATACTGAACTGCGATTTTTCTCTGTCCATCTTGAAGGAAGATAACAAATACAACAACAAGGATAATAATTGCTGCAATAATCAAAGCAGCTAGTCCAGCTGTTGCAAGACTTTTCCCCTTCATAAACTGATTATATAATGTGTTGAAATCATCTGGAATACGTGAAAGAATGTTGATTAACAATACAATAGAAATACCATTTCCAACACCTTTCTCTGTAATTCTCTCACCAATCCACATTAAGAATGCGGAACCGGCTGTCAAAGTAAGAACTACAATTGCTGCATTCACAAAATTATATTCCACAAGTAATCCGCTGCGTCCGAATCCAACTGCCATAGCGGTTGACTGAATCAAAGCTAAAAGAACTGTCACATAACGCGTAAATGCTGCAATTTTCTTTCTTCCTTCTTCACCGTCTTTTTGCATCTCTTCCAATTTTGGAATTGCAATTGTAAGCAGCTGCATAATAATTGACGATGTAATATACGGCGTAATACTCAAAGCGAATATTGACATTTGTTCAAATGAACCGCCTGTGAAAGCGTTAAAAAAGTTAAACGCTTCCCCAGTCTGATTTGCAAAGAAATTTTGAATAAATGTTGGATCTACTCCCGGTGTCGGCAGTTGCGATCCAAGTCTAACAACGACCAGCATTGCAAATGTATAGAAAATTTTCTTTCGAATTTCTTCTATTTGGAATGCTTTCCGAAATGTCTTTAACATTAGATCACCTCAGCTTTTCCACCAAGACTTTCAATTTTAGCTGCTGCACTTGCACTAAATGCATTTGCCTGAACTGTAAGTTTCTTAGTTAATTCTCCGTTTCCAAGAATTTTCACTCCATCTCTAGGATTCTTCACAATACCTGCCTCAATGAGAGTCTCTACCGAAACAACTGTATCGTTATCAAATACCTCTAATGCACTTACGTTAATACCAACGATCTCTTTTGTATTTCTATTAGTGAAACCTCTTTTTGGTATTCTTCTATATAATGGCATCTGTCCACCTTCGAAACCTGGTCTTGTGCCGCCTGAACGTGCTTTCTGACCTTTGTGTCCTTTTCCGGCAGTCTTACCATTTCCAGAACCGTGTCCACGGCCTCTTCTGAAATTATCACTATGTTTTGATCCTTCTGCTGGTCTTAAGTTTGATAAGTCCATCGTGACACCTCCTTATCTTTTTCTTATACTTCTTCTACTTTTACTAAATGTCTTACCTGTTGTACCATTCCTCTTGTTGCAGCGTTGCCTGGTAAAACAACTGTTTTGTTCAGTTTTTTAAGACCTAAAGCTTCAACTGTTTTTTTGTGTTTTGGTACAGCACCGATTGTAGATTTTACTAATGTAACTTTTAAATTTGCCATTTTCAATCTCCTCCTTAGCCTAAGATCTCTTCTACAGATTTACCGCGAAGCTTAGCTACTTCTTCTGGAGTCTTGATCTGACTTAATCCATTAATTGTAGCAAGTACTACGTTTTGTTTATTGTTAGATCCCAATGATTTTGTACGGATGTTTTTGATACCTGCAAGCTCAATTACCGCACGAGCCGGTCCTCCGGCGATAACTCCAGTACCTTCCGGAGCTTTTTTCAGTAATACTGAAGCACTTCCGAATTTACCAATCAAATCATGTGTAATACTTTCGTTTTCATCTAAGGAAACAGAAATGAGTTTTTTCATAGCATCTTCTTTTCCTTTGCGGATTGCTTCCGGAATTTCAGTAGCTTTTCCTAAACCTGCACCAACATGGCCATTTCCATCACCAACAACTACTAAAGCTGTGAATCTGAAGTTACGACCACCCTTAACAACTTTTGTTACACGTTTGATTGATACCACTTTTTCTGTTAGTTCTAATTGACTAGCATCAATACGATTTTGTTTCATGTGTGTTCCTCCTCCTAGAATTCTAATCCAGCTTCTCTAGCTGCATCTGCTAACGCTTTGATTTTTCCCTGGTAGATAAATCCACCTCTGTCAAAGACAACAGTGTTAATACCTTTTTCAATTGCTTTTTTAGCAATTACAGTTCCCAAATATGCTGCTGCATCAACGTTGTTAGTTTTTTCTAATTCTGCTTTTACATCTTTCTGTACAGTAGATGCTGATACCAGAGTAGTTCCAACTGTATCGTCAATAATTTGAGCATACATATGATTATTACTTCTAAACACAGCTAAACGTGGTCTTTCAGCAGTTCCGCTGAAACGGTTACGTAATTTTCTATGTTTGTTTACACGAACTTCGCTTCTTGATTTTTTACTAACCATCTTCACACTCTCCTTAATTATTTTTTACCAGTCTTACCAACTTTACGTCTAATAACTTCATCAGCATATTTAATACCTTTACCTTTGTATGGTTCTGGTCTTCTCTTATCTCTGATTTCAGCTGCGTATTGGCCTACTTTTTCTTTATCGATACCTTTTACAGTAATTTTGTTCTGTCCGTCAAGTACTGTCTCAACACCTTCTGGATCAATCATTTCTACTGGATGAGAGTATCCTAAGTTTAATGTTAATTTGTTTCCTGATTTTGCGGCTCTGTAACCAACACCGTTTACTTCAAGAACTTTTTCATATCCCTGAGTAACACCAACAACCATGTTGTTGATCAGTGTTCTTGTAAGACCGTGTAAAGCTTTCATTTTCTTTAAATCACTTGGTCTCGTTACTACAACTTCTTCGCCTTCTTTTTTGATTTCCATCTCTACTGGAAGTTCTCTTACAAGAGTTCCTTTTGGACCTGTTACAGTCACTTTGTTATTCTCAGCGATTTCAACAGTTACACCTGCTGGAATTGCTACTGGCAGTCTTCCTATACGTGACATACCCTTACCTCCTACACTTAAATTTTCGGAGAAGCGGCTATGGCTTCTCTGTTTTCAGTTGCTTTCGGGCTACCAAACAAATGCTAAAACTTCTCCACCTACGTTAAGTTTTCTAGCTTCTTTATCTGTAATAATACCCTGATTTGTTGAAATGATAGCTGTTCCAAGTCCGCCTAAAACTCTTGGAAGTTCGTCTCTATTTGCATATACACGAAGTCCTGGTTTAGAAATTCTCTTAAGACCTGTAATAACTTTTTCATTCTTATCAGCACCGTATTTTAATGTGATACGGATTGTCTTAAAGCTTCCGTCTTCTACGATGTCATATTTTGTAATGTATCCTTCGTTTAAAAGAATATCAGCGATAGCGATTTTCATTTTGGACGCTGGAACATCTACTGTATCATGTTTAGCAGTGTTTGCATTACGAATTCTTGTAAGCATATCTGCGATTGGATCACTCATAGTCATTTGAAGTTGCCTCCTTATTCTTTGCTTTTATTGTTACATCCTTCAGATGCAGCCGGAGAAAACCGACCACTTCTACTACGGATATCCTAGTTCTTCACTAAGTTACTTTGTTTCTTTCGGTCTACCAAGAAGCTTTTTTCACTCCTGGAATTTGTCCTTTGTAAGCTAATTCACGGAAACATACTCTGCAGATTCCGTATTTTCTTAAATATGCATGTGGACGACCACAGATTCTACAACGATTGTACTCTCTAGTAGAGAATTTTTGTTTACGTTGTTGTTTGATTTTCATAGATGTTTTTGCCATGAAATATTTCCTCCCTACTATTTTGTAAATGGCATATTGAACTGAGTCAACAATTCGCGAGCTTCTTCGTCTGTCTTAGCTGTTGTAACAAAGATTACGTCCATACCTCTTACTTTATCAACCTTATCGTATTCGATTTCAGGGAAGATTAATTGTTCTTTGATACCAAGAGCATAGTTACCTCTTCCATCAAATGCGTTAGGATTAACACCTCTAAAGTCACGTACACGAGGTAATGCTAAGTTAATCAGACGATCAACGAACTCATACATTTTTTCTCCTCTTAATGTAACTTTACATCCGATAGCCATACCTTCTCTAAGTTTGAAGTTAGCTACTGATTTTTTCGCTTTTGTAAGAACCGCTTTCTGACCTGCAATTTTCTCAAGGTCAGCTACAGCTGATTCTAAAACTTTGTGATTATCTTTTGCTTCGCCAACACCCATGTTGATAACAACTTTATCAAGTTTTGGCACTTCCATAATATTTTTATAACCAAATTTTTTGATCATTGCGTCAACGATCTCGTTCTGGTATTGTTCTTTCAGTCTACTCAAAGTTTATTTCCTCCTTCCTTAGATTAGTCAATAACTTCGCCTGTTGATTTTGCAACACGTACTTTTTTATCTCCATCCATTTTGAAGCCTACTCTTGTAGCTTTTCCTTTATGAAGATACATTACGTTAGATGCATCAATAGGTCCTTCTTGATGAATGATGCCACCATTCTGATTAGCAGCACTTGGTTTTGTGTGCTTTGTCAGCATGTTTACACCTTCAACTAATACTGTGTTATCTTTTTTATTAACAGCAATTACTTTGCCTTCTTTATCTTTATCTTTTCCAGCGATTACTTTAACAGTATCACCTTTTTTGATTTTCATAGTTGACATCCTTTGGCACCTCCTTATAGTACTTCCGGAGCTAATGAAACAATCTTCATAAATTGTTTATCGCGAAGCTCTCTTGCTACTGGTCCAAAAATACGAGTTCCTCTTGGGTTTTTGTCATCTTTAATAATTACAGCAGCATTTTCATCAAATCTGATGTATGAACCGTCTTTACGACGAGTTTTGTTTACTGTACGAACAACTACAGCTTTTACCACATCACCTTTTTTAACAACGCCACCTGGTGTTGCATCTTTAACAGAAGCAACGATTACATCACCGATGTTTGCATATCTTCTAGTAGAACCACCTAACACACGAATGCAAAGTAATTCTTTCGCACCTGTATTATCTGCTACTTTAAGTCTACTTTCTTGCTGTATCATGCAGGTAAACCTCCTTCAATACTATTTTACTTTTTCCATAACTTCAACAAGTCTCCATCTTTTATCTTTTGATAATGGTCTTGTCTCCATAACTTTTACTTTGTCACCGATGTTGCATTCATTTGCTTCATCATGTGCTTTCAATTTATATGTTCTCTTCACAATTTTGTTGTAAAGAGGGTGTTTTACGTGATCTTCAACTGCAACTACAATAGTTTTATCCATTTTGTTGCTGATAACTTTACCAACACGTGTTTTTCTTAAATTTCTTTCCACAGTTTTGCTCCTTTCACAATTTTCAACACAATCTTAATTATTATTCAGCTTTAGAAGCTTCTGTAATAACTGTCTGAATTCTAGCAATATTTTTTCTTACTTCTTTAATTCTGCTTGTGTTTTCTAATTGATTTGTTGCGTTTTGGAATCTTAAGTTAAAAAGTTCCTTTTTAGCAGCTACTAATTCTTCGTTTAATTCTGCAACTGATTTTCCTTTTAAATCTTTTACAAATGTATTAATTTTCACTGTTATCACCGCCTTCTAAATCTTCGCGAGAAACGATCTTACATTTACAAGGTAATTTGTGCATAGCAAGACGTAATGCTTCACGAGCCACTTCTTCAGGTACTCCTGAAAGTTCAAACATTACACGTCCTGGTTTTACAACTGCTACCCAGTATTCAAGAGTTCCTTTACCAGAACCCATACGTGTTTCAGCTGGTTTCGTAGTTACAGGTTTATCAGGGAATATTTTAATCCAAACTTTACCACCACGTTTGATGTAACGTGTCATCGCAATACGGGCAGCTTCAATCTGGTTTGAACGGATCCAGCATGGTTCCATTGCAACAATACCATATTCACCATTTGTGATTTTATTTCCACGTAAAGCTTTTCCTTTCATAGAACCACGGAATTGTTTACGACGTTTTACTCTTTTAGGCATTAACATAATTATTTATCGCTCCCTTCCTTAGTTGCTTTCGTTGGAAGAACTTCGCCTTTATAAATCCAAACTTTCACACCTACTTTACCGTAAGTTGTGTCTGCTTCAGCGAATCCATAATCAATATCAGCTCTAAGTGTCTGAAGTGGAATAGTTCCTTCGCTGTAGAACTCTGTACGAGCCATATCAGCTCCACCCAAACGACCTGATACTGCTGTTTTGATACCAAGTGCTCCAGATTTCATTGTTCTTGACATGCAAGATTTCATAGCACGTCTGAATGAAATACGGTTCTCTAACTGTAATGCGATGTTTTCAGCTACTAACTGAGCATCTTTATCCGGTCTTTTGATTTCTTTGATATCAACAACCAATTTTTTATCTGTGAACTGTTGAAGTTCTTTTTTCACTTTTTCAATCTCAGCTCCACCTTTACCGATTACAACACCCGGTTTTGCTGTGTAGATGATAATTTTCACACGGTCAGAAGCTCTTTCGATCTCGATCTTAGAAACTCCTGCGCTGTATAATTTCTTTTTCAGAAATGTTCTGATTTTATGATCTTCTACTAAATAATCTGCAAATTTATCTTCTGCATACCATTTAGAGTCCCAATCTTTGATAACACCGACTCTCAAGCCATGAGGATTAACTTTCTGTCCCATTATTGCCCTCCTTATCTTTCATTCAGCACTAAAGTAATGTGGCTCATTCTCTTTTCGATTCTGTAAGCTCTACCCTGTGCTCTCGGTTTAATTCTCTTCATTGTTGGTCCCTTGTTTGCGTAACATTCTTCAATGTAAAGGTTCTCAACATTCATACCGTTGTTGTTCTCAGCGTTTGCGATTGCTGATTCTAATAATTTCTTTATTAAGCTAGAAGCATATCTTGGATTGTATGTTAAAATACCAAGTGCTGTTTGTACATCCTTACCTCTGATGGCATCTAATACGAAACATGCTTTCTGAACAGAAACTCTAGCGTAAGATAACTTAGCTGATGGTCTAGTGTCCTTATTTGCATTTCTCTCTCTTTTGATCTGGGATCTATGTCCTTTTGCCATGGATGAACCCTCCTTTCAAATTACGATTAATTAACGAACTCTTGATTTCTTTTCGTCTTTTCCATGTCCTCTGTATGTTCTTGTTGCAACAAACTCTCCAAGTTTGTGTCCAACCATATCTTCTGTTACATATACAGGTACATGTTTTCTTCCGTCATGAACTGCGATTGTATGTCCAACCATTTGTGGGAAAATAGTAGAACGACGTGACCAAGTTTTGATAACTGATTTGTCACCTACTTCGTTCATAGCTTTTACTTTTTTCAGTAAGCTTTCATCCGCGAATGGTCCTTTTTTAAGTGAGCGAGCCATAGGTTCTAACCTCCTTGTAAACTGATTTATTTAATACCTTTACCATCTCTTCTTCTAACGATTAACTTGTTAGACTGTTTGTTTTTCTTTCTTGTCTTAAGACCAAGTGCTGGTTTACCCCAAGGTGTACATGGACCTGGACGACCAATTCCTGTCTTACCTTCACCACCACCATGTGGATGGTCATTAGGGTTCATTACAGAACCACGAACTGTAGGTCTGATACCCATGTGACGTTTACGTCCGGCTTTACCAATGTTAATCAGGTTGTGATCTCCGTTACCTACAACACCGATTGATGCTCTACAGATGATCGGCACCATTCTCATTTCGCCTGATGGCAATCTTAATGTTGCATATTTTCCTTCTTTAGCCATTAACTGAGCGCTGTTACCAGCTGAACGAACTAACTGTCCGCCTCTTCCTGGATATAACTCAATGTTGTGGATCTGTGTACCTACTGGGATCTCAGAAAGTGGTAAGCAGTTTCCTACTCTCACTTCAGCTTCCGGTCCGTTCATTACTTTCATTCCATCTGTTAAGCCTTGAGGTGCAAGAATATAAGCTTTTTCACCATCTGCGTAGCAGATAAGCGCGATATTCGCTGTTCTGTTTGGATCGTACTCGATTCCGATTACAGTTGCCGGAATACCATCTTTCTTTCTCTTAAAGTCGATAATTCTATATTTTCTTTTAGCTCCGCCTCCGCGGTGTCTTACTGTGATTTTACCTTGATTGTTACGACCAGCTGTTCTGCTTTTAGAAGCTAACAAAGATTTCTCTGGAGTTGTCTTTGTGATTTCTGAAAAATCAGAACCTGTCATATGTCTTCTGGAAGGTGTATATGGGCGATATGTTTTAATTCCCATTACTGTCACTCCTTTCGTTTACGATTATTTATTATCACGGTTTTAATCCGTATGGTTTCAATATATCAGGCTGTTTCTTACAGTCCTTCAAAAATTTCGATATCAGCACTGTCAGCTGTCAACTGAACGATTGCTTTTTTTGTCTTAGCAGTTTTTCCAAATGTCATACCACGTCTTTTTGTTTTCCCATCAAGATTCATAGTATTTACGCTTTTTACTTTTGTTCCTGCGAACATTTTTTCAACTGCTTCTTTAATCTGATTCTTTGTTGCCTGTGTGTGAACTAAGAAAGTGTATTTCTTGTCAGCCATAAGCTCCATAGATTTTTCAGTAATTACTGGTTTAAGGATTACATCATAATATTGAATGTTAGCCATTATGCGTACACCTCCTCGATTGTTGCAACAACAGCTTTTGTTACGATTACTGTGTTGTATTTTAAGATATCGTACACATTAATTGTATTTGTCCAAGCTGTTTTCACATTCGCAATATTTCTTGCAGATAATGCTGCGTTTGTGTTTCCGTCTTCTAACACTACTAATGCTTTAGATACTTCTAAGTTGTTTAACATGTTCTGGAAATTCTTTGTTTTGATTTCACCAAAGTTCATTTCGTCAAGAACGATGAATTTGTTTTCTAATACTCTTGTTGTAAGAGCTGATTTCAGAGCTGCTCTCTTTTCTTTTTTATTTAATTTGAAAGAGTAGTCTCTTGGTGTTGGAGCAAATACAACTCCACCGCCTGTCCATTGCGGAGATCTTGTAGAACCTTGTCTTGCATGACCTGTTCCTTTTTGTCTCCATGGTTTTCTACCACCGCCTGAAACTTCTGAGCGAGTTTTTGCTTTCTGAGTTCCCTGACGTTTATTTGCAAGTTGGTTCACAACTGCCATGTGTAATAAGTGTTCATTTACTTCAACACCGAATACAGCATCATTCAAGTCGATTGTCCCAACTTCTTTACCTTCGATATTATAAACAGATACGTTTGCCATCTGTGTGTTCCTCCTTTCCTATTAAAGACTAGATTGCTTTTACGCTTTCTTTAATTGTTACTAAAGATTTCTTAGGTCCCGGAACTGATCCTTTTACTAAGATTAAGTTGTTTTCAGCATCTACTCTTACGATTTCAAGATTTTGAATTGTAATTCTCTTGCTTCCCATGTGTCCCGGCATCTTTTTACCTTTGAATACTTTACTTGGATCAGATGCAGCACCATTAGAACCTGCATGACGATGGAATTTAGAACCGTGAGTCATAGGACCTCTGTGTTGGTTATGTCTCTTGATCGCACCCTGGAATCCTTTACCTTTTGAGATAGCAGTAGCATCTACTTTATCTCCTGCTGCAAAGATGTCAGCTTTGATTTCCTGTGCTAATGTAAATTCCTCAGCATTTTCAAATTTGAATTCTCTTACAAATCTCTTGCTTGAAACACCAGCTTTGTCAAAATGTCCTTTTTCTGCTTTTGTTGTACCATGTCTGTGTACAATCTCTTTTTTACCGTTTTTGTCTTTGTTCACGATTTTGTCTTTTTTATCAACAAAACCAACCTGAACAGCACTGTAACCGTCGTTCTCAACTGTTTTGATCTGTGTTACTACACAAGGTCCAGCCTGAAGAACAGTTACTGGAGTTAAAACTCCGTCTTCGTTGAAGATTTGAGTCATTCCGACTTTTGTAGCTAAGATAGCTTTCTTCATTATTATTACCTCCTGTGATTTACAGCGGAACACTTTCGTGTTCATCCTAAATTATAGGATACTTACTGTCTCTTAATTTGATCGAACTCTTATTTGTTTTTCATTTTGATATCGATATAAACACCAGCTGGCATCTCTAATCTCGATAATGCATCAACCGTTTTCTGTGTTGGTGTGATGATATCAATCAGTCTTTTGTGAGTTCTTTGTTCGAACTGCTCTCTGGAATCTTTGTATTTGTGTACGGCTCTTAAGATTGTTACTACTTCTTTTTTAGTTGGAAGTGGTACCGGTCCGCTCACCTGTGATCCATTTTTCTTTACAGTTTCGATAATTTTCTTTGCAGATGCATCAACCAATTGGTGATCATATGCTTTCAGTGTAATTCTCATTACTTGACTTGCCATAAAAAAAGTCGCCTCCTTTTCGTACTATTAAACTCAAGTACGACAAGCGGTGACTGTACACTCTCCCGTGTGTGTCGTGAGAACTCACACGTTGTTACCGTTTTTCATCGGTTGTTATTGATTCGTACAGTGACTTGTCGCCAGTTTCCTAACTTGACATTCGCTCCACGGAACACCTACTATTATAAGTAGCAACCTCACGCTTCAACGCTATCATGTCACAGCTTTTTTAGTATACAGGATTTCTTTTCATTTTTCAACCCCTTTTTTTATTTTTTTCTGCCAGTTTATTTACAAGAAAAAATCACGCATAAATCAGCCGCAAAACCGACTGCTATACCACTGTTCCAAGCTTTTGCAGCCGAACTGTTACTCTTATATTTATAAATAGGAAGAAACGCTGAATCTTAGGCTTTTTTAGACGCTTTACTGAACTAAATTTCACCTTTGAATCCATTGACTTTTCCTATTAAACTTGTTACAATTACCAATAGATAAAGACATATTTTTAACAAGGTATATTCAATATCGGGGGCTTTGTATATACTCTATCTCTTTGATATGTCTCTATTTTTTACCAATTTTTGAAAATTTAATATTTAATCTGGAGGGATATTACATGAACGCTACTCTTATTTTACGTATCGTTATTATTGCTTATACTGCAGTTTTTGCTATTTACTGGATTGTCGACTGTATCAAGCATAAAGAAGAATTTACAGGCAAGAAAGTTATCTCATTGTTACTTATCGGTATTATCACGAACTTTTTCGATACATTAGGAATTGGTAGTTTCGCCACTACGCAGGCTGGTTTTAAATTCACAAAATCTTGTGATGATGAAGTAATGCCAGGTACTCTCAATGTCGGAGATGCGATTCCTGTCGTAACAGAATTCGTACTCTTCCTTGGATTGATAAAGTTAGACACAGTGACATTAATTGGTTTACTTGCCGCTGCTGCAATCGGTTCTTACATCGGAGCTGGTATCGTTTCAAAACTTCCTGTAAAACAGATTCGTATGGCTTTAGGTGTTGCATTAGTTTTCCTGGCTATTATGATGGGATGTAAACTCATGGAAGTAGGACCATTCGGTGCAACAGGAACAGCCACAAGTCTTACAGGTGTAAAACTTGTTCTTGGTATCGTGATCAACTTCTTCTTAGGTGCATTGATGACAATCGGTGTTGGCCTGTATGCTCCATGTATGGCTATGATCGGTGCACTTGGTATGGACATTAAAGCCGCTTTCCCTATCATGATGGGATCTTGTGCATTCTTAATGCCATCTTGCGGTATCAAATTTATCAAAGAAGGAAAATACGACAGAAAAGCTTCTGTCATGCTGACAGTCGGTGGTGTCATCGGTGTATTCATTGCTTACTTCTTAGTAAAAGAGATGCCAACCACAGTATTAACATGGATTGTTATCGTAGTAATGCTCTATACAGCATTTACATTCTTCAAAGATGCGAAAAAACTTTCATAAGCTAACATGTACAAAAAGGAATCGGTATGCTGTGACCGATTCCTTTTTATTCTCTATTCTCTATCCACTTCTCTCTTCTCTCTTTTCCTTTTCAAGATTTCTTTTCCTGCAATTACGGATGCCGCTGCTGCCGCGAGAACCATCATCATTGGCGTCGCAGTCGAATCTCCTGTCACCGGTTTCTTTCCAGATTCATCTGAGCCATCGGTAGATGGAGGCTCCGGCTTCTTATTTTCCTCTTTTTTCACTAAATCCTTAGCTGCCTTGGCAAGTTTCTCTGTAGCTTCTTTGATTTCCTCTACTGTTGCATCCTTGTCGTCAAGTACTGCTTTTGCATTTGCAAGTGCTGCTTCATATACCTTCCAACTATCCACTGTGTAATCATTTTCTTTATAGTATGCAACGCACTCATTGTAGTATTTCTCCAGAGCACTCTTGTCTACTGGATTTTCCGGATCTACCGGTTTTTCTCCGCCTTCAAACTTTGCAATTAAAGTGAGGTTGTCTTCCGGTATCACTTTATAAGAAGCCTCTTTGCTTACTTCATTTCCCAACACATCATACCAGCCTACAAATGTAGAGCCATTTTTTGTCTCAGCAGTAAAAGTTACCTCTTCTCCTTTGATAATCTCATTTTTAGAAATCGATGCGGTTCCGTTTCCTTCTATGTAAGTGCTGATGCGAAGTGGCTGTTGTGTCAAATCTTCTGTTCCGCCCAGAACTTTAAATTCTGCCGCACTACCAAATCCATTCTGCCCTTCTGAGACAACTAATTTTAATTTTGATGTATTTACCGGCTTGAACATCACTCTCTTTTCACTGCCATTAGATGCCCATGTTCCGTCTTTTACAAGCTCCTGCCAGTTTCCGGATTCATCTTCATAATACAACGTATATTTTGTAATGTATCCATTATTTCCGTTCTGTCTTGGCATATAATAGAAACCGTTGATGTCATAATCCTTCTTCATATCAATTGTAATTGTCGCCGGAAGTTCCTTCTTTGACGGGCTCCACTGCGTATGCCAGATTGTGGACGGATCATCGTCAAATGCATTTTGAATCTTACCATCTGAGTTTTCGTTGTCTGATATAGCTGTAAAATGTGCATCATCAATCGCACCTTCTGTTAAATCTTCCTTCTTCACATCTGATGTCAGCACGATATTATCAATTACCGTGTTTACCGCATTTGTCTTAGAACCAATTCTTTCTGTAGGCAATGACAATGACGCACGTGAGATATTAGATGCTTTCAAATCACCTTCATATGTGTAGCTTCCTGTTGCAGAATATTTCTTGCCATCTGCAATCAGAGAAGTTACATCTCCGTCTGTTCTGATTGTCAGAGATACTTTCTGATTTACCGGAAGTTTATATCCAAAGGAATAGTCATAACCTTCTCTTGTAAATCCAAGTGTTCCATCTTCCATGATGCGGATATCATATGTTCCATATTCTGCATCTGCCTCGAATAAAATTTCTCCGGGCATTCCAGGTTTTTTCATTGTAATGTCGAAAGAAAGTTCCTTTCCAGGGCCAACACGGTCAAGCGGAGTAGAGACATAGCTTTCTTTTCCGTTCAATACAAATGCTTTGTCTTCCACTTTTGCATTCACTGCATCTTTTGCATCATAGCCATTGCCCGATTCATCATTCAGACCTTCATCGAAATCGTAGGATACAATGGTGTCCCCCTTGCTGTCTACTTTGTCATATGCATTTGTGCGAGGAGCCTCCCCAATTTCTTCATTGATTGCGGCTGCTTCTTCGTAAGTCTTTTCTTCATCTCCCCACAAGCTTGATGCGTAGAATGGAGCTGCATCGTTGAAACGGTCATAAATTTCCATCTCAGAAAGACCATTCGCTTTCTTATCTACCATGTCATTCCAAATTGCATAAGCACCGCCTAGTGTCTGCTCTGAGCCTACCGGAACTCCCATACGCGTTGCAGGATCATAGTTATTATACAAATGCTGTTTACTCAAATAGTCTCCATAATATCCGGCTGCCGGCACAATATATACCGTTCCGTCATTCATGTCGATCAGATCATACCCTTCTTTGTACATCTCTTTTGGATTTGCCCATCCATCATTCCAGATATTCATCTGCACATCTTCACTTCTTACCGGTGTATTTCCTTTTCTCATAGAAAGGCTTCCCCAAAGACGTACCTGATTCCCATTCTCCTGAACATGTGCTAACAGATCATCTGTAAACTGACGGAACTGTTCTGCATATCTTCCGTCATATTCATCTGTTCCGACATTGACAGTCGTCTCTTGATCAAATACCGGATTGTCTCCTTTTAAGTATTCATCCCAAAGACCTGTTACAAATTCTAAAGAATCACTGTATTTGTCATGCAGGTTAAAATGGTCATTTTCACGTCCACTTGTTCCAAACCGAAGATCAGGGCGTACTTTTGTAAATGACAGTGAATGTGCCGGTGTATCAAATTCCGGTACGACGTTCATACCAATCTCACGGTAATCCTGAATCATTGAGCGCATCTCATCTTTCGTCCAATAAATATCATCACTTGTCAAATCCACTTTATTTAGATTCCCATCAGCTTTGATGTTCGATTCCAAACGGAAACCTTCATACGCTGTCATCGGATCCTCTCCCGCTTTTGTGTATTCTTCCAGGAAAATATAGTTATCGTTCAAGTGAAGCTGTAAATCATTCATCTTATACCATGACATTGTCTTGGCAACTTCATCTACAATTTTCTTAGAGAATGGCCTTCTCGCAACATCAAGCATAAATCCACGCACTTCGTATTTTGGATAGTCACGTGCCTCGCCTTTTGCGATTATTCCATCTGTCTGTTTCAAAATCTGAAGAATACTTCTTGTTGCCCAGTATGCACCTGTTGAAGTTTCTGCTTCCACTGTAACTGAATCATCAATTTTCAGATTGTATCCTTCCTCTTTCAGACCTGTTCCTGCTTCTACAAGTGTAAAGAAGAAATCTCCGGCATTTGCACTGTCTGCATATACAATCTGAAGATCTTTTCCCAAAATATCTTTGTAATCTTTTTGGAACTCTGTTGCCGCTCTCTGAAGCGCTGCTTTGTCTTTATTTGCAACAACAATACGGCTGCCGTCTTTCACTGCAAACTCTCCGCCTTTTGCACCTTTCCACTCAGCAAGTTCCGGAATTACTGCTGGCTTTGCGTTGTCTCCCTCTTCCTGCTCGTATTTACCGGTAACAGTCATTGTATATTCTTTAGAGTCAACTGCTTTTCCATCTTTTCCTGCTGCTTTTACATTGAAGTTCATCTTAATCTGCTGTGTAACCAGCGGCTGATAAACTGTCAAGTCTCTGTCTAAAATCTGTTCATAGTCTGCTCCGACAAAGCTGATTTCAAATCCTTCCGGAACTTCCGGCATTGTAAATTTCTTAGAATCTCCTTTAATCGATTGAGGAATTTCCAGATTATCTGCAATTTCCTGTGGATCCTGGGTGTTTTCCGGCTCTTCTAATTTCCCGGCATAAGTCTCAAATTCATAAATACCAACAGTATTCCACGTTACTTCATTTCCATTTTCGGGCGCTCCCTTCGGATCAAACTCTTCAATAAAAAGGCGTACATGCTGTGTGTTGATTGGTTCATCTAAGTTGATAATCTGCTGATAACTGTCTGGTTTCTTCTCAAAACTTACAACCCGCTCCCAGTTTGTACCGTCTGACGATTTTTCCAAACGATATTTTGTTGCATTCGTGCGCTCCCAGTGAATCTTGAATGACTGGATAGAAATTTCTTTTCCATAATCTAAGCTAATCCAGTGTTGTCCTAACTTAGCCGGACTTGCCCAACGCGTTGTATCATCTCCATCAACTACTTTACTAGGTTGAAATTTTTCAAGATTATCTTCATATCCGTCTGCTGCTACTGTTGCATCTTTACTTAAGTTCTCAGCCTCTCCGAGTACTTTGAACTCATAGAGAGACACAGACTGCCAGTTACCCGGGTTCAACGTATACCCATTTACCGTCAAACGAACAAAACGTCCTGTTGCAGCTTTCTCAAGATTGATCCTGCTTGTGAGAGATGTAATATTCTTACCATCTTCCTTTACATAAACATCTTTATAAGTACCATCTTCTGTGTCAGAAACAGAAATCTTGAAATTTGTAATATTGGTTCTCTCCCACTCAATTACAAACTGACTGAATGTCTTTACAGCCCCCAAGTCTAATGTCAATGTTCTGGCTTCCTGTGTAGTGCTCTGTGCTGTTGACCAGCGTGACTGTTCCGGTTTTGCAGCATCACGATTCACAATGCCATCTACCGCTTTCTCCGGTCCCCACTGATTTGCCACTTCCTGATTGCTCGCAGTTACTTTTGAATTAAGAGCATAGTTAACCTCATAACCGGCTTTCTCTTCCACATTTTCTGCCTTTACAGCCGGCGCTACAGTTACAGACCCCAATACCATTGCCGCAGAAAGGGCGCCTGCACTTGCACGCATCCATGTTCCTTTTTTCTTCATATCTTTCCTCCTCATTATTTATTATCAGACGAATCTTTACAGCAGGAAAATATTCTGCTTTGCACTAAAAAACCGAACTCTCAGAACAGAATATACAATTTTACATTATATACTCTGTTCCAAAAGTTCGGTTTTGCCTAAAAAGTAACAACCCGCCTGTATAATATTAATTTTATTAAAGCACTTTTTTCCAAAATTTTCAAGTAAATATTTTACTCTAAATCTTTTATTATCGTAGGATAAAGTTTGTCCAACTTATATACTGCCATTAAAATAATATCTAAAACTGCCACCACAATCGGCATTACGATAAACAACATCTTAATCGCCATCACCGCAGACTCTGGTTGTGTGTCTAAAAAACCTAATTCATTGTTGTATGCACTCTTACTCAAAATCAATCCGATTACCCATGTCACAATGCCGCTTCCCATCGTTCCCACAAAAGCATGCATACTAAATATCGGACCTTCAATGCGAACCTTGCTTTTCCATTCGCCATATTCAATGCAATCCGCAAGCATTGCATAACTCACTCCAACCAGACAAGAATAACCAAGTCCTCTTGTCACAGATGTCGCAATTAAAACCAGCATGTCTTCCTGTCCAAATAATAACAGAACATTACTGAGTAAAATAATAATCCAGCCAATCATCGCGGTATATCTCTTTCCGACTCTTTTCGTCAGCGACGGAAGAAAAAACATCCCGGCAATACACGGAATAATATATGCGGAGTTCATAATACTCACCATAGATTGCTTGTGCAGCACCGCTTTACAATAATATGTATTTACCGTACTGAGCGCAATATAGTATACATTGATTCCAAGATTCAGCAAAATATTATATACCCAGTAGCGATTTGTCACTACTGTAAGAAATGTTTTCCACGCTGAAAGTCTTTTTGCATTTTCCGCCTTTTTCTTGCTGATTCGCTCCGTTGTACCCGCATAACAGAGCAAGAAAAGTATCCCTGCCACAATTCCAAAAATGCCATAGGTAATACTCCAAGCTGTTTTTGGATCGCATACATCACTGAAGGCATCTACCATAGGAAGAGTGCATGCTGTAATCACTAAGCACACAATCTGCGCAAATAACTGTCGGTAAATATTTAGGAGCGTCCTCTGATATGCGTCCTGAGTCATAAGTGCACTGAGAGTACCATATGGCAAATTAATCAAAGAATAAACACTCAGCAGCGCATTATAAGTTACAAAAATATAAATTACCTTATATTTTTCAGCCATTTCCGGAACTGCAAACACCGCAAATGTTGCAATTGCAAATGGAATTGCCATTCTCAGCAACCATACTCTGGCCTTTCCGTGTTTTGACTCTGTGGCATCAATCAGCCAGCCGACAGCTAGTCCCACAAATGCATTGATTATTTTTGAAACCAACATGATACTCCCGATCGTAACAGCGCTCACATGTACCACATCTGTATAGTAGAACATGATAAATGCTCCCATGGAAGCCCAGACTACATTACTCGCCGCATCTCCGCATCCATATGCCGCTTTTTCTTTAAAACGCAATTTTTCTGGCAAAGTATTCATCTTACATTTCTCCTTTTTCCTTATTTGTTTATATCTTTATATCTTCTTCTGAATTCTCCTCAAGCAAAAAGATTTTTGAATCAAAATCCATGCTTGCCTCTTCTGCACTTGCCGCCTGACCGGACATTGCATCTGTAAGAATCAATCCCAGATTCATCAGTTCATCCCCATAATGATCATTTCCGTCCAACGAATTATGATATAGCACATCTGGATTTAGTCCCTCCAGGCGAATTCTGTTGTAAGGAAGATTCACTCCATTCAACACTCGGTACCACCCTACAATTGCAGTTTTTTTATCCTCACTTACACACATCCAAACCGTTTCATTTCCTTCAAATGGACTTCTTAACCGATAAAATGTTCCAAATTGCAGAATGTGCCGATATTTTTTCATAAAAACAATCTGCTCCTTTATTGCCGCAATTTCATCATCTGTCAGCGTATTCAGATCCAGCTCATATCCTGAAGTTCCAAAGAAAGAGACATTCCCCCTCGTATGAAGCGGTGTATTTCGAAATATCTGATGATTTGGAATCGCCGAAACATGCGCTCCGATGCTGCTTATCGGATAACACAACGAAGTTCCATACTGAATTTTCAATCTTTCTACCGCATCTGAACAATCACTTGCCCATCCCTGAGGCGCATAATATAACATTCCGGCATCAAATCTTCCTCCTCCGCTTGAGCAGGATTCAAACAGCACTTCCGGAAACGCATTCGTCAGTCTTTCATATAAGTCATATACTCCCAAAATGTACCTGTGAAAAATCTCCCCTTGTCGCTCTGCCGGCATAGCTGCACTATAACACTCCGTGATACTGCGATTCATGTCCCATTTCACATAAGATATTTTCGCTTCCGATAAGATGTTGTACATCATCTTGTATACGCAATCCACAACCTCTTTTCGTGAAAAATCCAAAACATACTGATACCTTCCATGCGATACATTTCTGTCCGGCGTCTGCAGAATCCAGTCAGGGTGTTCTCGGAATAAATCGGAATCATAATTTGTCATCTCCGGTTCAAACCAAAGTCCAAATTTCATATCCAAAGCTTCAATCAGCTCTGAAAGGCGCTTAATACCTCCCGGCAGCTTTTCCGTATTCGCATACCAATCTCCCAGACCAGAATGCTCCCCATTCCGTTTGCCAAACCATCCATCATCCAAAACAAACAGTTCAATCCCACACTCTTTTGCCTTCGCTGCAATTTCCACCAATTGATCCTCTGTAAAATCAAAATAGGTTGCCTCCCAGTTATTGATTAAGATAGGACGCTCTCGGTCTCTCCAGTATCCATGCGCCAGTCTTTTCCCATAGAGGGCATGAAACGTCTGACTCATTCCATTGAGCCCTCTGTCAGAATAGACCATGACAGCCTCCGGTGTCTGGAAACTCTCTCCCGCCTCCAGTTTCCAGTCAAATCCGTGCGGGTGAATACCAACGGTAACCCGGGTAACATCATATGTATCAACTTGAGCCTGAATTTGAAAATTGCCACTGTAAATTAAGCTGAATCCTATTACTTCTCCATTCTTCTCACTTGTCTGCGGACATTTTAAGGCAACAAACGGATTCTGCTCATGAGAGGAATTCCCCCTCATACTCTCAACCGCTGTAATTCCAGATTCCAGCATGCGTTCCTTAATGCAGCGCTCTCTTGCCCATGCGCCAGAAAGCTGCAACCACACATAATCTTTATCCGGGAGATCCATACACAAACTCATCGCAGTCAACAGATGTACTGGCATAGAACCAACATTTTCTATTTTTGCACTTCTTGCAACAGCTCCGCCTTTAGCAAAAATCGTATACAGAAGTTCTAGTTTTATTCCTGCAACAGAATCTCTCAAACTTATGCTCAGTGTCATTGCCTCCGCCTCTGACTCCGTGTAAGTGGCCGGCAATCCCTCAAGTCTCGGTTTCCCTGAACAAATTGTATGACCAGTATACTGAAAATCTGAAATGCAGCTTCCGTTTGCCATCCGAATTTCGACAGCCGGGTGCCGATAATCTGTCGTACCATATACAGGATACTCTTGCCTTACATGTTCCAGTGAAAATTCCCTGTCCCCCTCAAACACATTAGATGCCATCGGTCTCACACACCGTTCAGCCAGCCACGGAAAATCCTCCCTGTCATGGATTCGTTTTCCATAATACAACTGACCTATATGATTATTTTCCAACACCTGCATAATATAGCTGATCTCATCATTATATAAATGAAACAGTTTTGTTTTTTCATGAAATACAATCTGAAGCATCTCTTTTCCCTCCATCGTCTCTTTTTCTTAGTTTTATTATAGAATGAAAAAAAGAACGCCCGTTATCCCATTTTGTTTTCTCAAACTAACAAAATGTTGCATAACTGCGTTCTTTAATATCTGATAAATTTCTTCCCGGTATCTCCTAATTCTCTTAACTCTTCTGCACTTGCTGATAGCTTTTCTTTTGCTTCAGCCCGATTCCTCTTTCGATAATTTGTTGGCGTCATTCCAATCACCTGCTTAAATGCTTTTGAAAATGTCACTGCATTTTTATATCCGCATGCCGCTGCAATCACCTCAACCGGAAAATCTGCCAGAGTCAATTGTTCCTTTCCTCTTGATACTTGAAACCGAGTCAAAAATTCTTTTGGCGAAATCCCAAATCCTTCCATAAACAGTTTGTACAGATAACTCCGATCTAAATTCAAGTGTTCTGCAATATCTGTCACACCTATCCCCTTTGAATAGTAGTTCTTTATAAATGTCACTGCTTCCATAAGATATCTGTTCTCTTTTGTTATATCTTCACTGTCAGCTTTTGCATCCTCCTGCACAAGGATCGAGAAAAAATCATACAGTCTCCCCTGCAGCCAATACATATCTGCCGCTGAAGAATGATTGTGTTTTAAAATAGACAGTACAATCTCTTTTAGTTTCTCTCCATATTTGCACTGAAAGATTAACTGATCCTTATTTAATCCAATGTCTCGAATGTATTTTTCTGCTTCCGTTCCGCCAAAACCGATCCAAATATAGCTCCAGGGCTCCTCACCGTCCGCCTGATAGAATGTCAATACTTCCGGCTCCACCAAAAAACCCTGTCCTTCCGAAAGGCAGTACTTCCTCTCCCCTACTTGATAAGTACCTTTTCCCTTTAGAATATAGTGGATAATATAATTTGTACGTGCTGCAGGTCCATAATTGTGAAATGGCTCACAATCTGAATACCCACAAAAACCCAAATAAAAATCTTTGAATTTCGGTTCCAGCAATTGAAGCACATACGCATTTTCCATGATTATCTTCTCCTTTAAATAAGTAAAAAAATACAGGGAAGAATACTTGTACTCTTCCCTGATTTTATCTACTTGTTCACTCGGCTTATTGCCAACGCTAAATATTATTCAACGATTGTAGCAACTCTTCCTGAACCTACTGTACGTCCACCTTCACGGATAGCGAAACGTAAACCTTGTTCCATAGCTACTGGGTGAATTAATTCGATTGACATTTCTACGTTGTCACCAGGCATGCACATTTCTGTACCTTCTGGTAAGTTACAAACACCTGTTACGTCAGTTGTTCTGAAGTAGAACTGTGGTCTGTAGTTGTTGAAGAATGGTGTATGACGTCCACCTTCATCTTTTGTCAATACGTAAACCTGAGCTGTGAATTTGTGGTGGCAAGTTACACTACCTGGTTTAACAAGACACTGTCCTCTTTCGATTTCAGTTCTCTGAACACCACGAAGTAATGCACCAATGTTATCACCAGCTTGAGCTTCGTCAAGAAGTTTACGGAACATCTCAATACCTGTGATAACAACTTTACGAGATTCTTCTTTGATACCAACGATTTCAACTTCGTCAGATACGTGAAGTGTACCACGTTCTACTCTACCTGTAGCAACTGTACCACGTCCTGTGATAGAGAATACGTCTTCTACTGGCATCAAGAATGGCTGATCTGTTGCTCTCTGTGGATCTGGAATGTAGCTATCTACTGCATCCATAAGTTCCATGATTTTGTCTCCCCATTCTCCGTTTGGATCTTCAAGAGCTTTAAGAGCTGATCCCTGAATGATTGGAGTATCATCTCCTGGGAATTCGTATTCGTCTAATAATTCACGAATTTCCATTTCTACTAATTCTAATAATTCTTCATCGTCAACCATGTCACATTTGTTCATGAATACTACGATGTAAGGTACACCTACCTGACGAGAAAGTAAGATGTGCTCTCTTGTCTGAGCCATAACACCATCAGTAGCAGCTACAACAAGGATAGCTCCATCCATCTGAGCAGCACCTGTGATCATGTTTTTAACGTAATCGGCATGTCCTGGGCAGTCAACGTGAGCGTAGTGACGTTTGTCTGTTTCGTACTCAACGTGAGCTGTAGAAATTGTGATACCACGTTCTCTTTCTTCTGGAGCTTTGTCGATGTTTTCGAAATCTACAGCAGCGTTACCTTCAACTCTTGCTGCAAGAGTCTTTGTGATAGCAGCTGTTAAAGTTGTTTTACCATGGTCAACGTGTCCGATTGTACCAATGTTAGCATGTGGTTTTGTTCTTTCAAATTTAGCTTTAGCCATTTTGAATAATCCTCCTTAATTATATGCCCCTTATAAAAGGGGCTTTTTTCATATTTTTGATTTACTCGGTTATCTCTGATTATATTTCAAATCATATAGATTTTCAAGTCTTTTTAAGATTTTCGTCCCGAAAATTAGTAAGAATTATGCATTTTTATTAGATAATACTTTTTCCTGAACGTTCTTCGGTACTGGTTCATATTTTTCAAAGAACATAGAGTAGTTACCACGTCCCTGAGTTCTTGAACGTAAGTCTGTAGAGTATCCGAACATTTCTGACAATGGAACGTAAGCTCTTACGATCTTACCGCCGCCTAAGTCATCCATACCTTCGATACGTCCACGACGTGCATTGATGTCACCGATAACATCACCCATATATTCTTCCGGCATTGTTACTTCAACTTTCATGATTGGCTCAAGAAGTACCGGAGCTGCCTTTGCCATAGCATCTTTGAATGCTAAAGATCCGGCAATATGGAATGCCATTTCACTTGAATCGACTTCATGGTAAGAACCATCGTATACAGTAGCTTTAATACCAACTACCGGGAATCCACCAAGTGTACCAGATTTCATAGCTTCTTCAATACCTTCTCCTACTTTTGGAATGTATTCTTTTGGAATCGCTCCACCTACTACTGTAGATTCAAAGAAGAATGTCTGCTCGCCATTGACATCTGTTGGCTCAAATTTAACTTTACAGTGTCCGTACTGTCCACGTCCACCTGACTGTTTTGCATATTTGCTGTCTACATCAACTGCTTTTGTGAATGATTCTTTGTAAGCAACCTGCGGTGCACCTACGTTTGCCTCTACTTTGAATTCACGAAGAAGTCTGTCTACGATGATTTCAAGGTGAAGCTCACCCATACCAGCGATGATTGTCTGACCTGTTTCCTGATCTGTATGAGCACGGAATGTCGGGTCTTCTTCTGCAAGTTTTGCTAAGGATTCACCAAGTTTACCCTGAGAAGCTTTTGTTTTTGGTTCAATAGCTAACTCGATAACCGGCTGTGGGAATTCCATAGATTCAAGAACTACCGGATGCTGTTCGTCACAGATTGTATCTCCAGTTGTAGAGAATTTGAATCCGATTGCCGCTGCGATATCTCCTGAATATACTTTGTCAAGTTCTTCTCTCTTGTTTGCATGCATCTGAAGGATACGTCCAACACGCTCTTTCTTTCCTTTTGTTGCATTCAATACATAAGAACCTGAGTTCATTGTTCCAGAGTAAACTCTGAAGTATGCTAACTTACCTACGAATGGGTCAGTCATAATCTTAAATACTAATGCTGAGAAAGGACCTTCATCAGAAGATTCTCTTACAACATCGTTTCCGTCTTCATCAACACCCTGAATTGCAGGAACGTCAACTGGTGAAGGCATGAATTCAATAACTGCATCAAGAAGTTTCTGAACACCTTTGTTTCTGTAAGCTGTACCACAGCATACCGGAACAGCTGCACAAGTACATGTTCCTTTTCTTAACGCTGCTTTCAATTCTTCTACAGATGGTTCTTCTCCTTCCAAATATGCCATCATTAAATCGTCGTCTAATTCGCAGATTTTTTCTACTAATTCTGTACGATATAACTCAGCATCATCTTTCATATCTTCCGGAATATCAACGATAGAAATGTCATCACCTTTATCATCATTGTAGATATAAGCTTTCATTTCAAATAAATCGATGATTCCTTTGAAGTCATCTTCTTTTCCGATTGGCAACTGAATGCAGATTGCATTTTTACCTAATCTTGTCTTAATCTGTTCAACTGCTGCGTAGAAGTTGGCACCTAAAATGTCCATCTTATTGATGAATGCCATTCTTGGTACGTTGTATGTGTCAGCCTGACGCCATACGTTTTCTGACTGTGGTTCAACTCCACCTTTTGCACAGAATACACCTACTGCACCATCAAGTACACGGAGTGAACGCTCAACTTCTACAGTAAAGTCAACGTGTCCCGGAGTATCAATGATGTTGATACGGTGCTCTAAAGCGCCAGCTTTAGGTTTGCAGTTTTCCTGCAATGTCCAGTGACATGTTGTAGCTGCTGAAGTGATTGTGATACCTCTTTCCTGCTCCTGAGCCATCCAGTCCATAGTAGCAGTACCTTCGTGAGTATCACCAATTTTATGGTTAACACCGGTATAGTATAAGATACGCTCTGTTGTTGTTGTTTTACCAGCATCAATATGAGCCATAATACCGATGTTTCTTGTTCTCTCTAATGGATATTCTCTTCCAGCCAAGATTTTTTCCTCCTATTATTTGAATCAATTTCAGCAAGCTGAAATTAGAAACGGTAATGAGCAAATGCTTTGTTTGCTTCTGCCATTTTGTGCATGTCTTCTTTCTTCTTTACAGATGCGCCTGTGTTGTTAGCTGCATCAAGAATTTCGTTTGCCAGTCTTTCTTCCATTGTTTTTTCTCCTCTTTTACGAGAATACAATGTAATCCAACGAAGCGCTAAAGCCTGTCTTCTGTCAGCTCTTACTTCGATCGGCACCTGGTATGTTGCACCACCGATACGTCTTGCTTTTACTTCAAGTACCGGCATAATGTTGTTCATTGCTTCTTCAAATACTTCGATAGCTGGTTTGTCAGCTTTCTCAGCAACTCTTTCAAATGCTCCGTATACAATCTTCTGTGCTACACCTTTTTTACCATCTAACATAATGTTATTGATAAGTTTTGTAACCACTTTGTTGTTGTATAATGGATCCGCTAATACGTCTCTTTTTTGAGTATGTCCTTTACGTGGCACGGTTCTTCCCTCCTTAATTATGGTTTCGAAATTTTCATTTCTAATAAAATTAATTCATCGGTACTCACATTTTCTGAAATATGAATGTGTTCGCGCGGGACTTACTATCTCTATCGATATAACCCGCAACCTACAGGAATCATAGTTCTGTTTGTGATACGATTGTTACATAAAATGTAGTTCTTCTCTCTAAGCTCGAAAATACCTCGCTAAGTTTCGAAGAACAAAGTTCGCACTAACCTCGTGCTATGCACTCGCTAGGTGCTCTACTTTTTCGCGTCTTTAGGTCTCTTAGCTCCGTATTTAGAACGAGCCTGACGTCTCTTTGCAACACCTGCTGTATCCAGTGTTCCACGAACGATATGGTATCTTGTACCTGGTAAGTCTTTAACACGACCTCCACGGATAAGAACAACACTATGTTCCTGAAGATTATGTCCCTCTCCTGGGATATAGCTTGTTACTTCGATACCGTTAGAAAGACGAACTCTGGCGATCTTTCTAAGAGCTGAGTTAGGTTTTTTAGGTGTAGCTGTCTTAACTGCTGTACAAACACCTCTCTTCTGTGGTGCTGAAGCATCCGTAGCTCTCTTTCTTAAAGAGTTATATCCTTTCTGAAGAGCTGGTGCTGTTGATTTCTTTACAGAACTCTGACGTCCCTTTCTTACTAACTGGTTAAATGTTGGCATTCCTTTCACCTCCTATGAATACTGTTGGTTGCTGTTTAAACTTATTCTAAGTTCTAAGTGCACAAAAAACAATGCGTTTCTTTGCACACTTAGACAGTGTAGTATGATTCTTCCCAAAAGTCAAGTATCGAAATCAAAAAAATAAGAAATAATTCCAAAAACTGAATTGTTCCTTACTCTCTTCAAGCTAACTCATCATATTTCTATATTCATTTGCCGACATTCCGGCGATTTTCTTAAATACTCTGGAAAAATGAGCCATATCCAGAAAACCTACCAACTCTGCAATCTCACCAATTCGAAGGGACTGATCTTTCAACAGCTCCTGCGCCTTTCTAATCCTTGTCATATTCAAAAGTTCTGAAAAGTTGTGTCCCATATGTTTATTCAGTAATTTGCTCAAATGCCACTGACTCACATAAGTTTGCTCTGCCACCTCCGATAGAGTCAGCCGCTCTGCGTAATGCATCTCTATATATTTCATTGCATTTTTTACAATAAAACTATTCGCCATCTCACACTTTTCTTTTGGCTCTTCCACCTTAGAAAGTTTTGCTTGCTTTTCAAGTTTTTGAATCATTGCCTCTACCGCTTCTTCAATTTCTTCCATGCTGGATGGTTTCAAAAGAAATCTGCACACATCAAGCCGCACGGCCTCCTGTGCATATTCAAAATCGCGATATCCTGTCAAAATACTGATCTCCATGTCCGGAAACTCTGACTTTAAGTCTGCTATCATCTTTAACCCGTCAACTCCCGGCATGGCAATATCAGAAAAAACAAGTTCAGGCTGATACTGTTCGATAATCTTGCGACCTTCCTCCCCATCACTTGCCGTTGCAACGACTTTGCAATTCCACTGTTCCCAAGGAAGTGTCTTGCATAATCCTTCTACGATAATTGATTCATCATCAACAATTACTACTTTATTCACCTCTCGCACCCTCTGCCTTACATCAACAAACCATCTTTTATTATACACCTCTACTAACACTTGTCAAAACTTTTCCTTCAATTTAGTTAAAATCGCATCTAAAAACGCCCTGTCTCTTCCAAACGTTTCCTCACATTTTCTCGGCTATCCTGTTCCATATGGCTTTTCTCCTCACCCATCGGAATTGTGATTGTAGAGACAATATATTCTCCTTTCTGTTCAATACAAAGACCATACTGTTCTCCATAAATCAGTTTCACTCGTTCATTGATATTTCGAATTGCAAGCGAAACATGATGTCCCCTTCCCTCGGCAACTTCCTCAGGTTTCTGATTCAATAATGTCTCTATTTTTTCTTTTACATCCTTTGTGAGTGGTTTTCCGCTATTCATGACTTGAAGATACAGATTTTCTGCATTACTGTATATTTTTATTTTGATCATCCCCTGTTTTATTTGTTCAATACCGTGAACGACCGCATTCTCTATCATCGGTTGAAGTACAAGCTGAGGGACTTTCACTAAAAGCAGTTCCTGATTAATTTCCTTTTCCACAATCAGCCTTTTTCCGAAACGCTTTGATATAATATGAAAATATGCATCCGCACAGCGAAGTTCCTGCGAAAGCGTTGTCAGACGCTTTGATTCCCGGTTCATATTATAATCCAGGACAATGCCCAAAGACTCAATCATATTTGACAATTCAAGATCCCCTGACATCCTGGCCTGCCAATTCATCATCTCTAGTGTATTATTTAAAAAATGCGGATTGATCTGAGCCTGAAGCGCCATAATCTTTGCATCCTTCCTTGCTATTTTTTCATCGTAAGCATAATCAAACAGATATTTCACCTGTTTTGACATCTTATTAAATGCTTCCCGCAAATATTCAAACTCAATATTGGGCATCTTTTCATCCTGCACAACTGTCCCTATTGCTCCTCGCTCAATCGCTTTTGATGCTTCAATCATCTTTGTAATCGGCTCTGATATATGAATTCTCAAAAAATAAAATACATATATCAGCAATGGAATCATAATTAGAATAATAAAAATAATGGCTTTGTAGAACTCATACACTTCAAGATACAACTGTTTATTCTGTGACATATAGATAATCCCCAGATTATAATCGTTCTGCCTATGGCTTCTCATATATCCGCTATACTCCAGATTATGTATGCTGGTATACTGTTCCGATTGATTCTGATCAAACTTTTCTAAAAGCTTTTCTTCAATTTCTTTCTGCCACTCATCCTCAATATTTCCATGCATCATCACCCGATTTTGGGATTGATCCAAATATATAGCAGTATCTTCTGCAATTTGGGATTTGATATCGTGAAACAGTCTGGATACATTCATCCCAATTGCCAATGTTCCAAATTTCTCATTTTCAAAATCAATATACAAATTACGCACGATAAAAATGCGCCCGCCAATCACAAACACCTGTGGATCCGAACAGTCCTGCTTTCTAAATTCCTGAATTGTAGGATCTATCTTCTCCATATAATCAAGATAAGTATCCTCCCGCCTTGCACTATAACAGAACGGTCCCTCTTGGTTCACCTCATAAAATGAAAGCACATCATATCTCTGATCCGGTTGGAACATCCGGTCGAGACGTTTTTTTACACACTCATAAAACACCTTTTCTGACTTTTCCCCACGGCAATACTCTATCCATGCATCCTCGTATTCTTCATCACGCGTTGCTGCCTTACAAACTTCAATTGCATGGTTCAGCCTCCCGGAAATCAGTGATGTGACATACTCCATCTCACTCTCCACCATAGATTCTGTCTTTTCGACAATTCCCTGTCTATAATATCTTGCTACAAATAGGACAACAAAGAGCACCGGTATGATCCCGCATACCACGATAAGCCCCATGAGTCTGTTGTTCAACGATTTCCCCCACTCTTTTATTTTTTTTCTCAAAATATGACACTCCTCTATTCTTATTTTCACTACATTCTGAGTACAACAAACCAAATTGGGAGCGTGATAAGTGATACTACCGCCGCAACAAAAATCATTCCCATTTCCAACCGACAAAAAAGGAATTCAAAATATGAAAGGGAAGTGTCGCATAAAAACACAAATCCACCATATTTTCCTTCCCTCTCTCCCGACAATATTTTGTTTTCGTATCAAAAACTGAGCAAAACAAGCAGAAACATTATCCTCTGCATGTTGACATGTTCCTCAATACTATCTGCTATAGTCCTAGTACATCTGAAATTTTGCCCATCTCTTCCAATGCAATATCAATCAAGTCATCCAGACTTAACTTTGTAAATTCAATGGATTCCATGTAATCGCGGTTCGCACCTGCAGCAAACCTCATCTCATTGAAACGTTTCATAACAGATTTGTGCTTTACACTTGCAACCTTCTTATCCGGATAAATCTGTGCAACTGCCTTTACAAATCCACTCATCGGGTCAGCTGCCAAGACTGCGTATTGAAGATTTGTTTTTGCTTTGACACCACATTTCGGATTGTGTGCACAGATTGCATCATGCAACACCTTATCGCCTACTCCTTCTTTTTTCAAAATTTCGACAGATGTCGGTCCGTGTACTTCCGGATGGTTCCTCCAATCACAATGTTCTTCATCTAAATCATGCAGCAAACCTACAATTCCCCAAAATTCCTCTTCTTCTGGAGCAAGCCTCTTTGCAAGTCCTTTCATAATTGCCTCCACCGCATAAGAATGCTGAATGTAAGCCTCTCCTTTCATATATTTCGTCAAAATATCATGTGCCTGTTCTCTTGAAATATCCATTTTCCAAAACTCCTTTTCCCAAACTCTTTCCATCTATTCTAATACAAATCTTACTTTCTGTAAATACTCTTTATTTTTGAGTAAATTCGCAATAATTCTTCAGCAAATCGCTCTAATTCTTGTTTTTCAAATCACAATACTAAGAATTGGCAAATAATGACAAGATATACAATTGTATTTTGTCATTATACATAGGATAATAAGAACAGTTTGAAAACACACAAATACCTTAAAGAATTAGGAGAATAATTATGCATTACCCAGAACCTTATAAACTTCAACTGAACTTAGAAATCTCCAGTTCAAATATGTTGGAAATTCTGAAGCAGTTATCCCGACTTACAAAAGATACCAATATCAACACGTCTTTTACACTTCCAGAAGCTATACACGACATTTCCGGCGAACATTTGGAAACTCGTGTCGTATCACTAATTCATGAAATTGGTATTCCGTCACACATCATGGGTTATCAGTACTTAAAAGATGCAGTACAGATCACAATGCACGACCGAGATACGATCAACTCAATCACTAAAGTACTTTACCCGGAGATTGCAACGAAAAATAACACTACTTCAAGTCGAGTGGAACGAGCTATACGGCATGCAATTGAAATCGCATTCACAAGAGGAAATGCAGAATTTATCACCTCTTTATTTGGGTACAGTATCAACCCCGCCACCGGTAAACCTACAAATTCCGAATTCATTGCTGTCCTTTCCGACTACCTTCGCATGAAACACTATTAATTTTCCAAAGAAAAAGAAAAAATCATCGGTCTCTAAAAAGATTCCGATGACTTTTTCTTTTAACATCACTTTTAATATGCTTCTACAATCTCCTTCAATAATTTCCATACATTGTCAATAGACTGTTTCGACACACGCTCCTTGACCGTATGCACATCCATCATATCTGGTCCCATAGAGATAATATCTACATTCTCCATCTTACCATCCCAGAATCCACATTCCAGCCCTGCATGAATTGCCTCGATTACCGCCTTCTTTCCAAATAACGCTTCATATTTTTCAATTGCAAGATCGCGAAGAGGCGATTCTTTTTTAAATTCCCAACCCGGATAATCACTTGAAGAGATACTCTTTCCACCAAGCACATCCGCAACTGCCCCAATTTGGCTCTTAACAATGGATTTCTGTGACTCTACCGAACTTCTCACAAGACTTCCAATCACAAGCTTTCCATCCTCTTCTTCCATCACACCTAAGTTTGTCGATGTCTGAACAAGACCTTTCACACCCATTGACCAGCTTATGATTCCATTTGGCAAAAGCAGTAACGCATTCTTCACATTCCAAGCTGTCTTTTCTGTGTAAACCGTACAGCTGTCCACTTCTGGTTTGATCTTGCTGAGAATCTCTACTTCATCTGAGAACTGCAATTCATTCTGAAATACAGCTTCGCATGCTTTCAGGCATTCTGTAAATCGCTCTGCATCTTCCGGTCTCACAAAGCATTCCATCTTTGCAGAATGGCAAATGACGTTCATCTTTCCTTTCGCCTCTACTGCCCCGATCTCAAAATCGAAATCGTTCAGCGCATAGAGGATTCGTCCTAAAAGCTTGATTGCATTTCCTCTCTCTAAGTGAATATCCGCGCCGGAATGTCCACCTTTCAATTTGCCGAATGACACTTCCACCGGCACATATTTGCCATGCTTTTCTTCTCTTTCTATCGGAAGTTCAAATGTATTGCGCACTCCACCGGCACATCCGACACAAAAGATTCCCTCTTCTTCCGAATCTAGATTGATCAGCGCCTTTCCTTCCAGCACACTCATATCTAAATTCTCTGCACCTTTCATACCGACTTCTTCATCCACCGTAAAAATGAATTCCAACGGCGGGTTCTTGATATCTTTGCTGTCCAAAAGCATCAATGCATAGCAGACTGCAATTCCGTTATCTGCCCCAAGCGTCGTATCTTTTGCATAGAGGAACTGCCCATTATCCAGAACCTCGATTCCTTCCTCATAACGATGATCAGAGTCTTCTGTCTTGACATAGACCATGTCAATATGTCCCTGAAAAATAATTGGTCTTCTATGCTCTTCTCCCGGAAACGCTGGTTTCTTAATAATGACATTGTTGTATTCATCCTGAATCACTTCAAGATTACGTTCTTTTGCAAACGCCACCAAATAATCACTGATTGCCTGCTCATCTCCGGAAGTTCTTGGTATTTTTGAAATCTGTTTAAAATAAGAAATAATCTTTTCTAAATCTGTCATTTTTACTCCTTAAACCGGTACAACTGTTAATTCTTTGCTTAAATTGTTCAGTACTTCACATCCGTCTTCTGTAATGAGTACCAAATCTTCAATACGAACACCTGCTACACCCGGAACGTAGATACCTGGTTCTACCGAGAAACACATACCTGGTTTCAATACGTTTTCATTGATTCCGGAAACATCACCGTATTCATGAACTTCCATACCAATGTTATGACCTGTTCTGTGTGTGAAATATTCTCCGTATCCCATCTCTGTAATATAATCACGCGCTGCATTGTCAACATCACAGTATCTTGCTCCCGGTTTTGCCGCTGCAATTCCACGTCTGTTTGCCTCTAATACAATCTCATAAATCTTTCTTGCTTCGTCAGATACCTCTCCGATGAACACTGTTCTTGTCATATCTGCACAGTATCCGTCTTTGATACATCCGATATCAAGTACTACCGCATCTCCGACTTTTCCTGTAGAATTGTCTGACTCATGATGCGGATCAGCCGCATTATCTCCATATGCGATAATTGGCTCAAATGAGTGTCCTTCCGCTCCGAGTTCCAGATAGATCTCTAAAAGCTTATCTCCCATCTCAAGTTCTGTATAACCTTTTGATACAAGCGGAATCAGTTTTTCACACCCAAGATCATTCAATCTGGAAGCCTGTCTCATCAAGTCCTGTTCTTCTGTACTCTTGATCTGACGGATATTATCAACGATAAACGAAGCATTAATATATTCTGTGCCCACCCCAAGCTCCATCAGGCGAAGTAAAAATTTTGCAGGCCAAATCTTGTCAATCCCAATCTTTGTTCCTTTTCTCATGTAACCTGCTAATTTTGCTACACAGTCCTCTGTATCGTCAAAGTAAATAACTTCTACTCCCATCTCAGGTTGTGGGAATAATTTTCCGATGACAAATTTGTGATTTCCTTCCACATCTAGATACAGTACCTGCATTCTTTCCATACAATTTACATAGCGTCCTGTCAGATAATTGATAGATGCCGGGTCTGAAATGAGCAGTTGCTCAATCCCTGTCTCTTTCATTGATTCTAATACTCTGTTTAATTTGTTTTGATCCACGTTTACACACCTCGTCTTCATTTTTTTAGTCAAGTTCATTATAAACTCCCGCTATTTAAAAGTCAATCTGGCATCGGCCGCTTTCCCAAACAAATCTCCTTGCATATAATCAAAAATCATATCCCCCACACGCTTTAGTTCTTCCACCTCCTCCACGCCTTCTAGGCAGACTTCAATCTCCATGTCATGGCATATTTTCACTATGAATCTTATAAAATCCAAATCAAAACTGCTGTTCACCACCTGGCGCACAATTGTTCTGTCCACTTTTACAATATCAACCAGATTATTTTTCAATAACCCAATCGATGCATAGTCGGCTCCAAAATCATCCAGCATAATCTTCATTCCACTCTCTCTTAGGGCTCGGAAAGCTTGCTCGTAGGGTTTCAAATCACCGATAAAACAACTGTCCACTACTTCGATCACAATCTTCTCCGCCGGAACTTCAAAGTTTTTTACAATTTTTATGATTTCCTGAATATAATTCCAATCCGAAAATTGTGCATAAGAAACATTTAAATTCAGCGACAAATTCCACCCTTCTGAAATCCATTTTTTAAGTGTGATGCAGCCTGTTTGGAACATCCATCGCCCAACCGTATTCAACAGTCTGTTCTTTTCAAGGAATTTGCTCAACTCATCATATTCCAAATTCTGAATTTGGGCATTTTCCCATCGCAAAAGCGCCTCCACAGCTATGATTTCCTTTGTCTCTCCCTCCACAATTGGCTGATAATTCAGAGAAAAACCTCTAAAATTATCCGAAATATCCTCTTTCATCATACGAAGAATATGTAACTCTCTGTACCTGCGCGCTAACATTTCCTGGGAAAACAATTTCAGACAATCTCTCCCATTTTCCCTTGCCTCTTGCAGCGCATAATCTGCATACTCATACAAATCAATAAAAGAACCCGCATCCTTTGGATATTCAGCATATCCAACTGACGCTGTCATCAGCAGTCTCCTCTTTCCTTTTCCTCTATAGCACTGAAAACGAGAACGTATTGCGCCATATAATCTTTTTACAATTTCTTCATTCGGATATTTCACCAAAATTCCAAAATGATCTCCTTCCAGCCTGTAGACCCGGACCCCTTCCGGAACCAATTCCAAAATCATCTTCGCTACTGCTTTTAGTGCCTTATCACCGGTTTTTCTTCCATAAGCTTCATTGACATTGCGAAATCCGTCAATTCCTAGGATAAGCATTCCAATCTCACCAAATATATTTTCTTCCAGCATCTTCGTAAAATCTTCCGAAAACACCCCGCTTGTATAAAGTGAGGTAAGTGCATCAATTCTCGGCTTTCGGTCAAGCTTGCTTACAACACCCGCAAAAACTGCCGGTTCATTGTTCTCGTCACGCATCAGATATCCCCGACATTTCATCCATCGATACTCCCCATCTCTTGATTTGACTCGGAATTCTACAAGATGATTATCTCTTCCCTCTTTTCCAAGTTCCTTATTCGACAAATAAAAATGTTCCCAATCTTCAGGATGTACCACTTCTTTCCAATAGGGAAATGGATCTCTCAACAGTTCCCCAGGAAAATGGAACTCTTTTACCATTACAGAAGGATAACGATATACACCTGTCTTCATATTACAGATATAAATAAATTCATCTGTACTTCGAACTAAAGCATCATATAACAATTTTGTGTCATATGAAAATTCTTCCACCAAATTATTATTCAATTTCTCTCACCTCTTCTGACCGCAGAAAAGGAATGTGCAAAGCACATTCCTTTTTCTCTATTCTTGAACAGTCAGTTCCTCCGCATTTTCTTCTGTAATTTCCTCTGTGGTTTCTTCTAAAATTTCTTCCACAACACTCTCTTCCACGGTTTCTTCTGATAATTCCTCAAAATCTTCCAAAGTAATCTCATCATCCATGTCAAGTTCTGTATCTAATTTTACATCGCGATACTTTCTCATACCTGTACCGGCTGGAATCAATTTACCGATAATTACATTTTCTTTCAGACCAATCAACGGATCGATTTTCCCTTTGATTGCCGCCTCTGTCAGAACTTTCGTTGTCTCTTGGAAAGAAGCTGCTGACAAGAAGGAGTTCGTAGCAAGAGAAGCTTTTGTAATACCAAGCATTACCTGTTCTCCGACTGCTGGTTCTTTTCCTTCTGCAATCAGTCTTTCATTTGTATCTTCAAAATCAAGTGTATCCACCATTGTTCCCGGTAAGAACTCAGAATCACCATTTTCCTCGATACGTATCTTCTTCAACATCTGACGAACAACAACTTCGATATGCTTATCGTTGATTTCTACACCCTGAAGACGATATACACGCTGTACTTCCTGAATCATATAATCCTGTACTGCACGTAAGCCTTTGATCTTCAAGATATCATGAGGATTCACGCTACCTTCTGTCAATTCATCTCCAGCGCCTAATTCTGCTCCATCCTGAACTTTAATTCTTGAACCATATGGAATCAAATAGGCTTTTGATTCTCCCGTCTCATTATTCGTAACAATAATCTCACGCTTCTTCTTTGTGTCATTAATTGTAGCAGTTCCACCAAATTCTGTAATAATTGCAAGTCCTTTTGGCTTTCTTGCCTCAAAAAGCTCTTCGACACGAGGAAGACCCTGTGTGATATCGCCACCGGCAACACCACCGGTATGGAATGTACGCATAGTCAACTGTGTACCCGGTTCACCGATTGACTGAGCTGCAATAATACCAACAGCTTCACCAACCTGAACAGGTTCTCCTGTCGCCATGTTGGCACCATAACATTTCGCGCAGACACCGATGTGTGATTTACAAGAAAGAATCGTACGAATCTTCACTTCTGTGATTGGACCGCCATCTTTGCTCACACCATATTTCATTGCTTGTTCTGCACGTTTTGGTGTTACCATGTGGTTTGCTTTTACAATGACATTTCCATCTTTATCATAAATTGTCTCACATACATAACGTCCTGTGATACGTTCCTGTAAGCTTTCAATCTCTTCTTTTCCATCCATGAATGCTTTTACATACATTCCCGGAATCTCTGCCCCTTCTTCCACACAGTCAATCTCACGGATGATCAAATCCTGAGATACGTCAACAAGACGCCTTGTCAGGTATCCTGAATCGGCTGTACGAAGCGCTGTATCGGAAAGACCTTTACGAGCACCATGGGCAGACATGAAGTATTCGAGTACGTCAAGACCTTCACGGAAGTTAGACTTGATTGGCAACTCGATTGTACGACCTGTTGTATCTGCCATCAAACCACGCATACCAGCAAGCTGTTTGATCTGTTTGTCAGAACCACGGGCACCGGAGTCAGCCATCATAAAGATGTTGTTGTACTTATCCAGTCCGTCAAGCAGAGCTTTTGTAAGTGCATCATCAGTATTCTTCCATGTCTCAACAACTTCTTTGTAACGCTCTTCCTCTGTGATAAGACCACGTTTGAAGTTTCTTGTGATTCTATCCACAGTATCCTGTGCTTCCTGAATCATCTGCGGTTTCTGAGGAGGAACTGTCATCTCAGAAATAGATACTGTCATCGCAGCTCTTGTAGAATATTTGTATCCTGTCGCTTTGATCTTATCCAACACTTCTGCTGTCACAGTTGCTCCATGTGTATTAATAACTTTTTCAAGAATCTGTTTGTTCTGTTTTTTACCTACAAGGAAATCAACTTCCAATAACAGTTCGTTGCCCGGAATACTTCTGTCTACAAAACCTAAATCCTGAGGGATAATCTCATTGAACAAGAAACGTCCAAGTGTAGATTCTACATTTCCTGTAAGTGTCTCGCCGTTTGGCATTGACTTTGTCACACGTACTTTAATACGCGAATGAAGTGTGATTACTCCATTTTCATATGCAAGAATTGCTTCATTTAAGTTCTTGAAGCACTTTCCTTCTCCTTTTACTCCCGGTCTTTCTTGTGTCAGATAGTAAATACCAAGAACCATATCCTGTGAAGGAACGGCTACCGGACCACCGTCAGACGGTTTCAGTAAGTTGTTCGGAGATAACAGTAAGAAACGGCACTCTGCCTGAGCTTCTACGGAAAGTGGAAGATGGACAGCCATCTGGTCACCGTCAAAGTCGGCATTGTACGCAGTACATACGAGTGGATGAAGCTTGATTGCCTTACCTTCTACCAGAATTGGTTCAAATGCCTGAATACCAAGTCTATGGAGGGTAGGGGCACGGTTTAACATAACCGGATGCTCTTTGATAACATCTTCTAGAACATCCCAAACTTCCGTCTGAAGTCTCTCTACCATTTTCTTTGCATTTTTAATATTATGAGCAGTACCATTTGCCACTAACTCTTTCATAACAAATGGTTTGAAGAGCTCAATCGCCATCTCTTTTGGAAGACCACACTGATAAATCTTAAGTTCCGGTCCTACCACGATAACGGAACGACCTGAGTAGTCAACACGTTTTCCAAGTAAGTTCTGACGGAAACGTCCAGACTTACCTTTTAACATATCGGACAATGATTTTAACGCTCTGTTACCAGGTCCTGTTACCGGACGGCCACGACGACCATTATCAATCAACGCATCAACAGCTTCCTGAAGCATTCTCTTTTCATTACGCACGATAATGTCCGGTGCCCCAAGCTCTAACAGTCTTCTCAGACGGTTATTTCTGTTGATGATTCTTCTATACAAATCATTCAAGTCAGATGTTGCAAAACGTCCACCATCTAACTGCACCATCGGACGCAAATCCGGTGGGATGACCGGAATGACTGTCATGATCATCCATTCCGGTTTGTTTCCTGAACCGCGGAAAGCTTCCACTACTTCAAGACGTTTTACGATTCTCGCTCTCTTTTGTCCCGTAGCGCCTTTTAAGCCTGCCTGCAGTTCTTCATATTCTTTATCTAAATCAATCGCCTGCAAAAGTTCCTGAATGGATTCCGCTCCCATGCCTACACGGAAAGCGCTTCCCCATTTTTCTCTTGCTTCCTGATACTCTTGTTCTGACAATACTTGTTTGTACTGTAAATCCGTCTCACCTTTGTCTAATACGATATAAGATGCAAAGTATAATACTTTTTCCAGTGTTCGCGGTGATAAATCAAGAATCAATCCCATACGGCTTGGGATTCCTTTGAAATACCAAATATGTGATACCGGTGCGGCAAGATCGATGTGTCCCATACGTTCACGACGAACACTTGCCTTTGTTACTTCAACACCACATCTGTCACACACAACACCTTTGTAGCGGATTTTTTTGTATTTACCACAGTGACATTCCCAGTCTTTGCTAGGTCCAAAAATCTTTTCGCAGAAAAGTCCGTCCTTTTCCGGCTTCAAAGTTCTATAGTTGATTGTCTCTGGTTTTGTTACTTCGCCTCTTGACCATTCCAAGATTTTTTCAGGTGACGCCAAACCGATTTTAATCGCATCAAAGGTCATCGGCTGGTATGCTGGTTCATTATTTGTTACTGGCATTATTGGCAATCCTCCTATTCTTCGTCTAACATATCGTCAAAATCGATGTCATCCGGTTCTTCAAATTCCTCTTCCTCTACGTCCACAAGCTCTTCACCTGCAAATTCCTGTTGGCTGAAGCCATGCTCTCCATAAGATTCATTCTCAGAGTTATACTTTCTATCTCCTTCAATAATGGAGTGTAAATCTGTTTCACCGTAATCGATTGTCTCCATAATCTCAACTTCTGTCTGATCTTCACGCAATACTCTCACATCAAGTCCCAATGACTGAAGTTCTTTCAGGAGTACCTTGAATGATTCCGGAATACCCGGTTCTGGTATATTATCTCCTTTGATGATTGCTTCGTATGTCTTCACACGACCAACAACATCATCCGATTTCACAGTTAAGATCTCCTGTAATGTATATGATGCACCATATGCTTCCAGTGCCCAAACTTCCATCTCTCCGAATCTCTGTCCACCGAACTGAGCCTTACCACCTAACGGCTGTTGTGTTACTAGTGAGTAAGGACCAGTAGAACGAGCATGAATCTTATCGTCTACTAAGTGGTGCAGTTTCAGATAGTGCATGTGTCCGATTGTAACAGGGCTGTCAAAGTATTCTCCTGTACGTCCATCACGAAGACGAACTTTACCATCACGTGACAGCGGAACACCTTTCCACAATTTTCTGTGTTCTCTGTTATCTGATAAATACTGTAATACTTCCGGAAGTAACTCTTCACCATGTTTCTTCTCGAACTCTTCCCATTCAAGGTTTACATAGTCATTTGCCAGATCTAATGTATCCATAATATCGATCTCGTTCGCACCATCGAATACTGGTGTTGCGATATTAAATCCAAGTGCTTTCGCTGCAAGACTCAAGTGAATCTCAAGCACCTGTCCGATATTCATACGCGACGGCACACCAAGCGGATTCAACACGATATCAAGCGGACGTCCGTTTGGAAGGAATGGCATATCTTCTACAGGAAGTACACGGGAAACAACACCCTTGTTACCGTGACGACCAGCCATCTTATCACCAACAGAAATCTTTCTCTTCTGCGCGATATAAATACGAACTGCCTGGTTTACTCCTGGTGAAAGCTCATCACCGTTCTCTCTTGTAAATACTTTCGCATCTACAACGATACCATATTCTCCGTGAGGTACTTTCAGGGAAGTATCCCTTACTTCTCTTGCTTTTTCTCCAAAGATTGCACGAAGTAATCTCTCTTCTGCTGTCAGTTCTGTCTCTCCCTTCGGAGTTACTTTACCAACTAAGATATCCCCTGCACGAACCTCTGCACCAATACGAATAATACCTCTATCATCCAGATCTCTAAGCGCATCATCACCGACCCCCGGAATATCACGTGTAATCTCCTCAGGTCCTAATTTCGTATCGCGCGCCTCCGCCTCATACTCTTCAATATGAATAGATGTATACACATCATCCTGTACTAATCTTTCACTCAGTAATACAGCATCCTCGTAGTTGTAACCTTCCCATGTCATGAAGCCGATCAATGGGTTCTTACCAAGAGCCATCTCACCATTAGATGTCGAAGGACCATCTGCGATCACCTGTCCGGCTTCTACTTTTTCCCCTTTGACAACGATTGGTCTTTGGTTGTAGCAGTTACTCTGGTTACTGCGCAAAAATTTTGTCAATTTATATGTTTTCTTTGTTCCATCATCATGCTTTACAACAATCTCTTTCGAAGTAGAACGCTCGATCACACCAGCCTGCTCTGCCACGATACATACACCAGAGTCTACCGCTGCTGTTGTCTCAATACCTGTACCGATAACCGGAGCTTCTGTCATCATAAGAGGAACCGCCTGTCGCTGCATGTTTGATCCCATAAGCGCACGGGTAGGATCATCATTTTCAAGGAACGGAATCAGCGCTGTCGCCACGGAAAATACCATCTTCGGTGATACATCCATGTAATCAAATGCTGTTCTTTCATATTCCTGTGTCTCTTCACGATAACGACCAGCCACATTTTTGTGAATAAAATGTCCCTCTGCATCAAGAGGTTCATTAGCCTGCGCCACATGATAGTTATCTTCTTCATCTGCTGTCATGTAAACTACTTCTTCTGTTACAACCGGATTCTTCGGATCTGTCTTGTCGATCTTACGGTATGGTGCTTCAATAAAACCATACTGATTGATTCTCGCATAAGTCGCAAGCGAGTTAATCAGACCGATGTTAGGACCTTCAGGTGTCTCAACAGGACACATTCTTCCGTAGTGAGAATAATGCACGTCGCGCACCTCGAATCCAGCTCTGTCTCTTGAAAGACCACCTGGACCAAGTGCAGACAAACGTCTCTTATGCGTCAACTCACCAAGAGGGTTGTTCTGATCCATGAACTGTGACAGCTGTGAAGAACCAAAGAATTCTTTTACAGCTGCTGTTACCGGTTTAATATTAATCAATGACTGTGGTGAAACTCCCTCTAAGTCCTGAGTCGTCATTCTCTCACGAACCACTCTTTCCAATCTTGACAGACCGATTCTGTACTGGTTCTGTAGTAATTCTCCAACCGCACGGATACGTCTGTTACCTAAGTGGTCGATGTCGTCATCTGTTCCCATTCCATATTCCAAATGAATATTATAGTTGATAGACGCTAAAATATCTTCTTTTGTAATATGTTTTGGAATCAATTCATGTATATTTTTATGGATCTCTTCTTTTAATTCGTCAATGTCCCCAGCTGTTTCTTCTAATAATCCAGCAAGCACCGGATAGTACACTGCCTCTGTCACGCCAACCTCTTCTGGATCAATATCTACAACCGCTCCCAAATCCACCATCATATTAGAAAGCACTTTGATATTACGTTCCTCACCTTCTACGTCAATCCATACATATGGAACAGCCGCATTCTGGATTGCTGTCGCTTTTTCTCTCGATAATTTCTCACCTTTTTCAGCAATCACTTCACCTGTGATGGCATTCACAACATCCTCTGCCAATACCTGACCTGTGATACGGTTTTGAAGTGCTAACTTCTTATTGAATTTGTAACGTCCTACTTTTGCAAGGTCATAACGTCTTGCATCAAAGAACATGCTTGTGATAAGGCTCTCTGCACTGTCCACCGCAAGAGGCTCACCCGGACGAATCTTTTTGTATAACTCTAATAGACCTTCCTGATAATTCTCAGCAACGTCCTTTCCAAAGCTTGCTAAAATCTTAGGTTCTTCACCGAACAGTTCCAAGATCTCTGGATTTGTTCCGAAACCAAGTGCACGAATTAACACTGTAATCGGTACTTTTCTTGTTCTATCAACACGAACGTAAAATACGTCATTCGAATCTGTCTCATACTCTAACCATGCACCACGATTTGGGATTACTGTAGAAGAATATAATTCTTTACCTACTTTGTCGTGCGCGATTGCATAGTAGATTCCAGGAGAGCGAACTAACTGACTTACGATAACACGTTCAGCACCATTAATCACAAAAGTACCTGTCGCTGTCATAAGCGGAAGATCTCCCATGAAAATCTCGTGCTCGTTAATTTCATCTGTTTCTTTATTATAAAGTCTTACTCTCACTTTCAAAGGTGCCGCGTAAGTTGCATCACGCTCTTTGCATTCCTCGATGGTGTACTTTACATCATCTTCGCATAGTGTAAAATCTACGAACTCAAGGCTCAGATGACCGCTGTAGTCAGAGATTGGTGAAATATCTTCAAACACTTCTTTTAATCCTGTGTCCAGAAACCACTGATAAGAATCTTTCTGAACTTCAATTAAATTCGGCATCTGTAATACTTCTTTTTGCCTTGCATAGCTCATACGCGAACTTTTTCCGTTTGTGATGGGACGAATTCTGTTTTTCTCCATTGACGTTTCACTCCTCGTATATATATTTTTCTGGGTTACATTGCATTCAATAGTCCATACTACTCCACAATAGTGCATCTTTAACCCTACCACAAAAAAATAGGCTTGTCAATTATTTTTTAGAAAGACTTTATTTTTGCGATTTAAAACCGATATATTAATCAAAGACATTCATAACAGAAAGGAGGTCAAGAATTGAAATTAGAGGCTTTATCAGGCAATTCCCCTCAGATACATTCTTCCTTTGAAAATTCGAAAATCCCCTCTAGTTCCGACACATTCAAAACCGTAGACAGCCTCATCGATGAACTGAAGAGCAAGTACAACCATCTAAATTTTACATTCTTATCATTTGCTAATCAATCAGAGTTAAAAGACTACGCTTCTGCATCCAGCGGAACAAACAATGTTATAATCGCACCGGAGCTTTTAGACAAAATGCTTGCAGATACATCTGTTTATAACAAAGTTACAGGCATATTGGATAATTTCTCAAAGTATAAGGAAAACGCTCAATTCGAAACATTGTTATCGGGAAAAACACTGACTTCTATGGGATTAGTGTTAGATGAAAATGCCAATTTATCCACATGGACAGCATCCTCAGAAAATCGTGAACAATTTCCTTATGTTCCATCTTCCGAGAAAAATCCTTATGGATTCGATTTTTCATATTACGAGACAAAGAAAGACACACCCTATAAAACACCTTACAAATATTCTCATAGTTCTAATATGATGCGTCTCGCCAACGCCAAAAATGTAACTTCTGTACGCGGACTCATCGCATCCAAATACAGTGAAATATCAAAAGTAAAACTGGAAGTCACAGAGAAGGCAGAAGCCGCATCCATTATCCGAAAAATAAAAGCAGTGATTCAAAATGGAAATATTAAAATTGCAAGACTTCACAAAGAAGAACGAATCTATGAGCAAAAAAAACTCGCAGCCAAACGGCAAAAAATAAAACTCGAAAAACTTCTAACCGAACAATTACGAAAAAAACGGATTGCTCGCAAAGGGCAGGAACATTGCCAGACGATTTGCATGGACGATATTTTTCCAAATCCATCTGCAGAAGAACTCAAATATCAGAACATCATAGGAGCAGAGATTTCTTCATCACCGGCTCTTCCACCGAGTTATACACCAGTTTCACCTGCTTCTTCCATCGAAACTTCGCCTGTTACTGTTAGTGTTTCTATTAATATTTCTGTTTAATCGAATTGGGACGTTGCAAGTTAATTCTTGCAACGCCCCAAAATATATTTTGTCTCTATCAACCAAAACAATTATTTTAATTCTACAGATGCACCTTCTGCTTCTAATTTAGCTTTGATTTCTTCAGCTTCTGCTTTAGAAACACCTTCTTTGATTACTTTAGGAGCTCCGTCTACGACTTCTTTAGCTTCTTTTAATCCAAGTCCTGTGATTTCACGAACAACTTTGATTA
>MJGMH1__coassemble_1881_pt1 | contig 67171 bp, 76 predicted proteins | sample MJGMH1__metabat2_high_PE_009 | metagenome-assembled genome bin MJGMH1 | reverse complement strand
TATTGTAATGCGATTAAGGTAATGGATAACCTCTACTTTTCATTTTCAATCTTACCTCCTTTGACTATAAAAAAGAGCAAGACAAACTACAACATTTCTGTTGTTTTTTTACCTCGCTCTTCTCTCATGGTCGTTCTTAAGTTAGTAAAATCATATCACACAAAAATTCTCATTTCAATCTCTTTTCCCACAAAACAATTAATTTTGTAGAAAACTCATAATATTTAGCTATCGGTTTTATACACTTTACATAGTTGTCAAACTTTTCACAATTTCATCAATTGTTTTCTGCCTCATCACGACAATTTCATCATTGATAACGGTCATTGGAACACGCTCAATCTTATACTTTTCAATGAGATCCGAATACAATTTTGCATCATACATGTCCGCTGTGACATAGTCGCTTTCCATCGCAATCTTTTGGCATGCAGCCACTACATGTGGGCAGTGATGGCAGGATAAGGATACAAAAATTTTGATTGCAACCGAAAAATCAATTTTCTCAATTTCTTTTTTTGTTTTTCGTTCTAGTTTCTGTCCGGCGCCTCCTGCATTACAAATTGACGCCAAAAAAGAGTTGATCTCTTTTCCTCCCGGCACTCCATGAAAACACGCTCCCGAATATACTCCCGATTCATCATAAATTCCAACAACCGGCAAATGTTCTCCATGAAGTTCTTGGAAAATAACTTCATTCTCATTCTTTCTCCAAAAATGCACCTGTACTTGTTCATTCACAGAGGCAATTGCTTTTAAAAAGGAACCAAGTTCCAGACTCTTTTCATCTTCGAAGTCTAAAACTGCATGCAAAACGACAGTTCGTCTCATCTTTTGAAACAAAGGAGCAATCTGTTGTTTTAATTCTTCTGATACCAATCTACTCTGTCCCGAAATTTTTTTCATCTGATCCATAAAGACTCCTTTTACAGCATTCCAACCAAATCCAAACTTGGCATTAAAGTTTCTTCTCCCGGTTTCCAGTTTGCAGGGCACACCTGTTCTCCGTGCTCTTCTACATATTGAGCTGCTTGAACTTTTCTGAGAAGTTCTTCTGCATTTCTTCCAATTCCAAGATCATGTACTTCATATGCTTTGATTTTTCCATCCGGATTTATAATAAAAGTTCCTCTCAGTGCCTGACCTTTTTCCTTGAGTCTGACGCCAAAAAATTTTGCAAGCTCTCCTGTCGGATCAGCCAACATCGGATATGCAATTTTTTTGATCGTGTCCGATGCGTCTGCCCATGCCTTATGCACAAAATGTGTATCCATGGATACGGAATAAATCTCACAGCCACACTCTTGAAATGCTTCATAAAAATCTTGTAAATCGCCAAGCTCCGTAGGGCATACAAATGTAAAATCTGCCGGATAAAAGAAAAATACAGACCAATGCCCCAGTATATCTTCCTTGGTAATTTCTTCAAATGCCCCGTTGTGATAAGCTTGTACTTTGAACGCTTTTACTTCTTCATTAATCAAACTTCGCATCATTTCACACACCTTTCTTTAATACTGTTACATTTATTATAGATATTTCTTATCTCCTGTTCAAGCTGTTTTCTCAATCCTTCACTTATTTTGTACAATTTTTGCGTATTGTATAGTTTTTCAATAAAATCTGTAAAAAGAAGATTTCTTATGCTTGTCATTTCAACAAGCTTTGCTATAATGAAATCAGATAACTGTTCGACCATGCGAAAGGAGGAAATATATTATGGCAGACAATTTGAGTATCACAAATTTGAACGGTGTTACAGAAGATGAGGATACAACTTGCGGCATCAACGACATGAACTGCTTGTCAGAAGATGAAGATACGACTTGCGGTATCAATGATATGAACTGTGTCGCTGAGGACGAGGATACAACCTGCGGCATCAACGACATGAACTGCTTAGGTGAATAATCCATGCAAAAAAGAGGAACTGCTTTTTATCTGCAGTTCCTCTTTTTGCCTTTTATCTTAGACCGGATAGCTTCCGTTTTCTGTATCAGCAACAGTCTGATCAACGCCTGTCTGCTGCGCTTCTCTGTATTTAAAGAAGTCTGTTGCAACCTGTGGGAATAACGCATATGATAATACGTCTTCATCCTGCTGTGACCACTGTGCCATTTCTCCTTTTAATGTATCCAATTCATCCGGAATCAAATCTGCCGGACGGCATGTGATCACTTCTGTATCACCGATACATTTCTTTTGAACTTCTTTGTTAAACGGTTTTACAGTTGCTCCGTATTTTCCGCTCAAGATATCTTTCGTCTCTTTTGTAGCCATCTTGTAACGTTCACCCATCAATACGTTAAATACAGCCTGTGTACCAACGATCTGCGAAGACGGTGTTACAAGTGGTGGCTCGCCAAGATCCTTACGAACTCTTGGCACTTCTTCAAGCACATCGTAGAATTTGTCTTCTGCACCTTGTTCCTTTAACTGAGATGTCAGGTTCGATAACATACCACCTGGTACCTGATAAAGCAATGTCTTGATATTTACACCAAGGTTCTTTGGATTTAACAATCCAGAATCCAACGCTTCATCACGAATCGGTCTAAAGTAATCTGCAATCTCTGCCAACAGATTCTGATCAAGTCCTGTGTCATACGGTGTTCCCTTGAATGTCTCTACCATAACTTCTGTAGCCGGCTGAGATGTTCCCATTGCAAATGGCGAAATTGCTGTATCAATTACATCTACTCCCGCTTCAACTGCTTTCAAATATGTCATAGAAGCCACACCTGAAGTATAGTGTGTGTGAAGCTGAATTGGAAGATCTGTTGCATCTTTCATCGCTTCAATCAATTCTGTTGCTTTATAAGGAACCAAAAGTCCTGCCATATCTTTGATACAGATCGATGTCGCACCCATATCTTCGATTTTCTTTGCGATATCCATCCAGTAATCTAATGTATAGGCATCCCCCAATGTGTAAGAAAGTGCTACCTGTGCGTCTGCCTTTTCTGCAACTGCAGCTTTTACAGCAGTCTGAAGATTACGGATATCATTCAAGCAGTCAAAAATACGGATGATATCAATTCCGTTTGCTACAGATTTTTTAACGAAGTATTCTACTACATCATCTGCATATGGACGGTATCCCAAGATATTCTGTCCACGGAATAGCATCTGTAATTTTGTATTTTTAAATCCATCACGGAACTTACGAAGTCTCTCCCATGGATCTTCTTTTAAGAAGCGAAGTGATGCATCAAATGTAGCTCCCCCCCAGCATTCTACTGAGTGGTAACCTACCTGATCCATTTTATCTACGATTGGAAGCATCTGCTCTGTTGTCATTCTTGTCGCAATCAGAGACTGATGAGCATCACGTAAAATAGTTTCTGTAATTTTAATTGGTTTTTTTGTGATTTCCATTCTATTGTCCTCCATATTTATTTCACTCCAAAGATTGCCATAAATGTTCCGGCTGCTACCGCAGTACCGATTACACCGGCAACGTTAGGTCCCATCGCATGCATCAGCAAGAAGTTGGTAGGATCCGCCTCTGCACCGACTTTCTGAGAAACTCTGGCTGCCATAGGAACCGCAGACACACCTGCTGAACCAATCAGAGGGTTTACTTTTCCGCCCGACAGCTTACACATCAGTTTACCGAACAGTACACCTGCCGCCGTACCGAACGCAAACGCTATAAGACCTAACACAACGATTTTGATTGTATCCAAGTTCAAGAATGCTTCTGCACTTGTTGTAGCACCAACCGAAGTACCAAGTAAGATAACTACGATGTACATCAACGCATTGGACGCTGTCTCTGTCAACTGTCTTACAACACCTGATTCTTTGAACAGGTTACCTAACATCAGCATACCAACAAGCGGAGCTGTTGTAGGAAGGATCAAAGAAACAACGATTGTGATAATAATCGGGAACAGAATCTTTTCCAGTTTGGAAACAGGTCTTAGCTGCTCCATTTTGATTTTACGTTCTTTTTCTGTTGTCAATAGCTTCATGATCGGAGGCTGAATGATAGGAACGAGTGACATATAAGAGTATGCCGCCACTGCGATCGGTCCTAAAATTGCAGTCTGCTGTAATTTTCCGGCAAGGAAAATAGATGTCGGTCCATCCGCTCCACCGATGATAGAGATTGCTGCTGCCGCTTTATCTGAGAATCCCATTGCCATTGCTCCAAGATATGCCGCAAAGATACCAAACTGTGCTGCGGCACCGAGAAGGAAACTCTTCGGGTTGGCGATCAATGGTCCAAAGTCCGTCATCGCACCAACCCCCATAAAGATCAGAGATGGCAAAATTGCCCACTCATCTAATAAATAGAAATAATGTAATAATCCGCCGACCCCGTTTGAAGATTCTTCAATCGACATCATAATGTCCGGATAAATGTTAACTAACAGCATACCAAAGGCGATCGGAACCAATAAAAGCGGCTCAAATCCTTTTGCGATTGCCAAATATAGAAACACACATGCTACCAGAATCATGACATAATTTCCTACTGTAAGGTTAAAAAATGCCGTCTGCTCCATGAGGTTTCCTAATGTACTTGTAATGTATTCCATTTTTTGACCCCCTAGTTCAATGTAGCCATTACTGCTCCTGCTTCTACTGCATCACCTACTGCCACATCAATACTTGCAACTGTTCCATCTTCCGGAGCTACAACCGGAATTTCCATCTTCATTGCTTCCAGAATGATTACTGTATCTCCTCTGGAAACTTTTTGTCCAACGCTTGCCTCTACTTTAAATACTTTACCTGCTGCTCCTGCTTCTACTTTGATTCCGCCTGCTGCTCCCGCTGTTTTTGGTGCTGCCGCCGGTGCCTTCGGTGCAGGCGCTGCCTTTCTTGGTGCTGCTGCCGCTGCTGGTGTTGCTGCTCCGTTTTCTTCTACTGTTACATCATATACATTGCCATTTACTGTGATTGTATAGCTTTTCATTTTTATTTTCCTCCTAAATTCTTCTACTTAATTCCAATTATTTGACGGGCGACGTCTGATAGAGCGCACTACAAAACCATCTGTCGATGTGCCTGTCTGTGCTGCAATCGCAGCTGTAATCACTGCCACTAATTCCAAATCGTCTACATATTCAGTATCTTCTTGTGCCGTCTCTGCAACTACAGGTGTCGCTGTCTGAACCGGCTGCGGACTCTTCTTTGTGAATTTCTCCACAAATGGTGGAATATATTTGATCAAAGAAATCAAAAATGCCAGGAAAATCAAGACAACAAATACTGTTCCCATACCTAATACTGTATTCAATCCTGCTTTTTCCAAAATCTCTGCTGTTGTGTATTTTGCTGAAACATCCATAGACTCTAAGTTTAAGTCCTCATCAAACTTAAATTCTATCGTTGCCTCTCTATCTTCATATTCTGCCAATGTAGAAACAGAAAGTTCTTTATCGGATGCTTCAAACTCATATTCACCATGTTTTACATAAGAGCCACACTCTTTTTCAGCTCCCTCCCACGCATCAAGCATAGACAGGAAATTATCCCCCTCAATCGGAAGTCCTGACTGCATCATCGTGTAATCCAGCTGGTAGTCTGAAAGAGATCTGAATTGCTCAAACCCTTCTTTTCCCATCTGGGAAAAACTAGTGATAAGTGTCTCTGTTATCTGTTGTGCTGCCGATTCATCATATTCGGTGTCTGCTTTCTGGGAACACCCTGCAAAACTAAGCGATGCCGCCAAAACACATACTATTAAGCTCATTCTTTTCTTCACTTTGCCTCACCTCACTAAACCGTTCCGTGTTTTTTTGCCGGGCGGTCTTCTCTCTTTGTGAACAGCATCTCAAATGCACCTATCAAATATTTTCTTGTATCTGCAGGTTCAATGATCGTGTCTACATAGCCACGTCTTGCCGCAGACATCGGACTTGACTGAATCTCTCTGTATTCTGAAGCCTTTGCATTGATTGTCTCTGCATCCGAATCCGCATACATAATTTTTGCTGCCAATGTCGAATCCATCATTCCAATCTCTGCTGTTGGCCATGCATATACCATATCAGCCCCGATAGATTTGCTGTTCATTGTCACATAAGCACTTCCATATGCTTTTCCAATAATTACATTTACTTTTGGTACTGTTGCATTTGCAAATGCATAAGTTAATTTTGCTGCTTCTCTTGCAAGTGATTTTTCAGAACATTTGCTTGCCTCAAATCCTGTCACATTTGTAAGGGTTACAACCGGGATATTGAATGCATCACAGAAGTTCACAAAATCAGCCGCTTTCTTACATCCGCGCACAGACAATGTTCCTCCAAATTCCTGCTCGGCGTTGCCTTCTTCATCATATATCTTCGCGCGATTTGCAACAGCTCCGATTGTCATTCCATTCAAGCGGATAAAACCGGTCACCATATCTTTTCCGTATTCTTTTTTTGTCTCAAAGAATATATTGTCATCAGATACTAAAGTAAGAACGATAGAAGTATCCTCTACTGCATTCTCAATACCTTCACAAACACGGTTTAAATCATCGAGACACTCATCATAAGACGCATCATCTTCATTGTTTGTTGGGAGCATGCATACTAAAGAACGAATTTGTCCAAGGATCTCATCTTCTGTTCCAACTCCATCAACTAAACCGGATTCTTCGCTCTGGAATTTTGCAGATGAAGTGTCACATTTTGAGACCTCATTTCCTGCAATTGCATTTGGAGCATTTAAGAATAATTTTCCATTTCCTTCCATAAAAGTAAAATCAGTCATCGCAGATGCAACGGCAAGTCCACCACCGCATTTTCCAAAAACTGCTGTAATCTGTGGAATTACACCAGATGCCATAGCCTGCTTCATATAAAGGCTGCCAAATCCATTCAATGCATCCGTTGCCTCTTGAAGTCTTAATCCTGCGCAGTCTACAAGACCAATAACCGGCGCTCCCATCTTCATTGCCATATCATAAATATTGGCAATCTTCTTTGCGTGCATCTCTCCGATCGCTCCTTTTAAAACAGAAGCATCCTGGCTGTATACGTACACCAAATTGCCGTCAATCACTCCATAACCTGTGATGACACCATCAGCCGGAGTCTCTTTCTCCTGCATGTTAAAGTCGGTTGTTCTTGCTGTAACTGCACCACCGATTTCAACAAAGCTTCCTTCGTCAAGTAAAGTGGCAATTCTTGTACTTGCGAGGTTTTTAGATGTTGTGTTGCTCATAAATCTAGTCCTCCATTTTTATATATTTTTTTAAAGTTAAACCAATTTTCTGCCAATTTTAAGTATATCTTATATTTTTAGAAATAGCAATTCTTTTTCCACAATATTTGATATTTTTTTCACACACCCTACTTTCTAAAAAAAACATTTGTACCTATCTTTCGTTTATGCTACAATTCAACTTGCGGGATAATAATTTACTAAATTACTTTAAGGAGGTATTCGGATTGAACGTATCAGACAGAATAGCGAATCTTCGTTCTTTTATGGAAGAAAAACATATCGATGCTTATGTTGTACCATCTGCAGATAATCATCAAAGTGAATATGTCGGTGAACATTTTAAATCCAGAGAATTTATCACTGGTTTTACAGGTTCAGCGGGAACCGCTGTAATCACAAAAGATGCTGCAGGTCTTTGGACAGACGGACGTTATTTTATTCAGGCGGAAGCGCAGCTTGCCGGGAGTGGTGTAACACTCTATCGCATGGGTAACGCAGGAGTTCCAACTGTCTCAGAGTATCTTGACTCTGTACTCCCTGAAAATGGGACTTTAGGATTTGACGGACGTGTCATCGCTATGCAAGAAGGAAAAGATTTCGCAGAACAATTTTCTTATAAGAATATCCGTATTGAATACTCTTACGACCTTGTGGATGCTGTTTGGGAAGAACGACCAGGTCTTGCAGCCGAACCTGTATTTTTGCTGGATGAAAAATTTTCCGGTGAATCCACGACTTCTAAGCTCTCCCGTTTGAGAGACGCAATGAGGGAAAATGGTACTGACGTACATGTTTTGACTACATTGGACGATATTGCATGGCTTCTTAATATCAGAGGAAACGATGTAATGTATTCTCCTCTTGTTCTGAGTTATGCTGTGATCACAATGAGTGAAGTACATTTATTTATAGATGAAAGCAGACTCGACGAACATGTAAAATCAGAACTTAAAAAGGATAATGTTATTTTCCATCCATATAATGACATTTATACTTTTGTAAAAGACTTTGATTCTAATAACACAGTCCTGATCGACCCTGCAAGAATCAATTATGCTTTGTATAATAATATCCCGGATAGTACGAAAAAAGTTGAAAAGACTAATCCTACTATTTTATATAAAGCAATGAAGAATGATGTAGAGATTGAAAACATCAAAAAAGCACACGTAAAAGACGGCGTTGCCCATACCAAATTTATGTATTGGTTAAAGACAAGTCTTGGCAAAGAAAAGATGACTGAGATGAGCGCATCAGACAAACTGGAAAGTTTGCGCGCCAAACAGGACGGTTTCTTGTGGCCTAGTTTCGAGCCAATCTGTGCATTTAAGGCAAATGCTGCAATGTGTCACTACACTTCTTCCGCAGAGACAGACTGTGAGTTGACAGCCGGAACTCTGTTCTTAACAGATACTGGCGGAAATTACTATGAAGGTTCCACAGATATCACAAGAACTGTTGCTTTAGGAGAGATCAATGATGAGTTGAAACTTCATTTCACAACAGTTTTAAGAAGTATGATGAACCTGTCAAGAGCCAAATTTTTATATGGCTGCTGCGGTTATAATCTTGATGTATTAGCCCGCCAGCCAATGTGGGAGTTAGGTCTTGATTACAATCACGGTACCGGACACGGCGTTGGTTATCTTCTAAATATCCACGAAGGACCTACTGGTTTCAGATGGCGCATTCGCGGACATGAAGCACATCCGTTGGAAGCCGGCATGGTGATTACAGATGAACCTGGTATTTATATCGAGGGTTCTCATGGTATTCGTACCGAAAATGAATTAGTAGTACGAAAAGGTGAAGAGACTGAGTATGGACAGTTCATGTACTTTGAACCAATCACCTATGTACCTATTGATTTGGATGCAATCAATCCAGATCTTCTGAGGGAAGATGAAAAAGCCTGGCTGAATGCATATCATAAGCAAGTTTATGATATCATCGCTCCTCATCTGACAAAAGAGGAAGAAGAATGGCTTCGCATCTACACGAGAGAAATTTAAAATAACTTTATTGGGAGGACTTTTATTTATGGGAACAGCAAAAAAAGCAAAATATCCGATTGGATTTTACATTTGTTGTATCACTTACACATTTGAACGTTTTGCGTTCTATGGTACAAAACCGCTTTTAGCATTATTCCTTGCTGCATCTGTAGCAGAAGGCGGTATTGGAGTAACTAAAGCACAGGCTGGTGAAATCGCAGTTTGGCTTACTTCACTTACATACATCACACCAATTGTCGGCGGATGGTTAAGCGACCGTTTCTTAGGTGCCAGATATGCCGTTACACTTGGATGTATCATCATGGGTCTTGGCTATTTCTGCGGATGGCAGGCACACAGCGTACCTATGGTATGGGTAATGATTTTAGTCGTATCTATCGGTACTGCATTCTTCAAGGGAAACCTTGCTGCTATTATCGGACGTCTGTTTGATGATCAGGATTTACTGGATTCAGCATTTTCTATCCAGTATTCATTCGTTAACATTGGTTCTTTCTTTGGATCTATGATCTGTGCAACATTATATATGTACACATTTAAGCAAGGACAGATGTTAGGTTTCCGTCAGGTATTCTTACTTAGCGGTATTCTTGTAATCATCGGTGGTATTTTCTTTACACTTTGCTATGGAAAATTACAGGGACAGGGTATCAAGCCATTTAAATATCTTACAGATACAAACGGAAATGTAATCGGTGAAGTAAAGAAAGAAAAGAAAGAGAAATCAACAGCTCCACTTACATCAAAAGAGAAGAAAAACGTATGGGCTATCGTCTTGGTATCTGCCATCTCAATTATTTTCTGGCTGGCTTACTATCAGCAGGACGTTGTTCTTACATTCTACTTACAGGATTATGTAAACAGAGACCTTGGTTTCTTCGAACTTTCACCAGCTCACTTAACAACAACATGGAATGGTCTGTTATGTATCGTTCTCAGTTTGGCAGCTGCTAAATTGTGGGCAAAATTAGCAAAAAGACCTCAAGGTGACTTGTCCATGTTCAGCAAAATCACTCTTGCATTTGTATTCTTGGGAATCTCTTACATTATGCTTGTAATGACAGAGTTAACAAGAGGTGTTGGTGCTCCATCTTCTGTAAAAGGTAATGTAATGTGGATCTTCTTATTCGGAATCTTCCTTACAATCGGTGAGATTTGCTTCTCCCCACTCGGAAACTCTTTCGTAAGTAAGTATGCTCCAAAGAAATACTTATCTGTATTGATGGGTGTTTGGACTTTAGCAACATTCTTTGCAAACTTAATCAACGGTCAGTTCCAGAAAATCGTTGAAAAAATGGGTATTATGCCAGTATTCGTAACATTTGCAATCGTTGCATTCATCTGTGCGGTTGTTATGTTCTTACTGACAAAACCATTAAACAAGTTGACAGAAGAATAAAATTTCTATATAAAAAAACTGGTTTGAAGCTTATTTTCAAATCAGTTTTTTATATTCTTTATTTATTCCTTTTGATTCCGATACTGCACAGGTGTCATATCACATGTCTTTTTAAACAATCTGTTAAAATGCTCTACATTCTGATATCCAACTGCCAATGCTACTTTTTCTACAGTCATATTTCCTGTCTTTAATAAATTCTTTGCTTTTTTCATTCTTGCTTTTTTGACGATTTCTCCAAATGTCATGCCTGATTTTTCCTTAATATATTTTGACAAATAAGGCTTTGATAAAAAGAATTTTTCGGAAAGCTCATCTAAGGTCACATGCAAATAATTCGTCTGGATATAATTTAAAATTTCTATCATTCTCTCCTCTTTTTCATCGTTGGCATGCTGTATCTCTTCGATTTTATTTACCGCAACAGTCAACGCCTGTATAGATGCCTTGATGATATCTGCATCGATTCCGACTCCCCAGTGTACCTTTCCTTTACAGTTCACCCCTACATATGCCACTGCCTTTGATGACGATCCTTTAGTCAGAGAATGTTCTTCATAAAAAGATAACTCGTAACCGATATTAAAATATTGTTTGATTGCATTGCTGACAGCATCCAAACGTCCATTTCCAACACCTGTCATCACATATTTTTTGCCACCATAGCAAATGGTCACATCTGCTTTCATGCCATCTTTCTGTTCAAAATGACACTCATCAATTGTAAACGTATTTTGGATATGAATATAATGCTCTTCAAAAATATGATATATCCATTCCGGAGTAAGTTCTTTATGTGCCTTGTCTGACACATCTTTTACAAGATACCCAACTTCCTCCCGCATTTTCTCCGGAAGACTAATGCCAAAACTTTGTTTTAATATGTAGTTTACGCCGCCTTTTCCTGACTGACTGTTAATACGAATCACATCTGAATCGTATTCTCTTCCAACATCTTTTGGGTCAATCGGAAGATATGGAACCGTCCAATGGGCGCGATCTTTTTCTTCTCTATATGCCATTCCTTTCGCAATTGCATCTTGATGCGATCCCGAAAATGCAGTAAATACCAATTCCCCAGCATATGGCTGTCTCTCGTACACATGCATTCTTGTCAGTCTCTCGTATTTTTCACAAATCTCTCCCATATTTGAAAAATCAAGTTTTGGATCCACACCATGAGAAAACATATTCATCGCCAGTGTGATGATATCCACATTTCCTGTTCGCTCTCCATTTCCAAATAAGGTTCCCTCGATTCTGTCAGCTCCTGCAAGCACACCAAGTTCTGCATCACAGACTCCGCATCCTCTGTCGTTGTGTGGATGCAGACATAAGATTACATTTTCTCTGTACAGCAGATTTTTGCTCATATACTCTACCTGTGTTGCAAACACATGCGGCATTGCATTTTCAACAGTTGTCGGAAGATTGATGATGACTTTATTGTCCTTCGTCGGTCTCCACTCTTCCAACACTGCATTACACACTTCCAATGCATAATCAACCTCGGTTCCCGGAAAACTCTCTGGGCTGTATTGAAATGTAAAGTTTCCTTCTGTCTCATCCGCAAGTTTTTTTAACAGTTTTGCACCGTCGATTGCAATCTGCTTTACTTCTTCTTTTGTTTTTTTGAACACCTGCTCTCGTTGCGCTACCGATGTCGAATTATACAAATGAATTACTGCATGCGGTGCTCCTTTGACTGCCTCAAATGTCTTCTTGATGATATGTTCACGCGCCTGCGTCAGAACCTGAATCGTCACATCATCCGGAATCATATTCTGCTCAATCAAGGTTCGCAGAAACTGATACTCTGTCTCTGAAGCTGCCGGAAAACCAACTTCAATCTCTTTGAATCCAATCGCTAAAAGCATCTGAAAAAATTCTATCTTTTCTTCCAAACTCATCGGCTCAATCAGTGCCTGATTTCCATCTCGCAGATCCACACTGCACCAAATCGGCGCTTTGTCAATATAATCTTTTTTTACCCAATCATAGCTGATTTCAGGCGGCATAAAATAACTTCTCTCATATTTTTCAAAATTCTTCATCTTTCTTACCCCTTTGTTAAAATAAATCAATTTTATTATCTTTATTTATCCTACCATATTTATCCATAACGCAACAGTGACAAATTTAATCATTTTCATTGATTTATTTTAACATATACATAGCTAAGAGCTTTTGTAAGTACCAGATATATGTTTTTTGCGGCACTGACTTTGTAATTACAAGCGGATATTCCTTTATTTTAAAATCTTTCAGATAATATGTAACACTCCCTACAGTCTCCCCTGCCTGGACGGGCGCTTTCAATGTCTTTTTGATATCAGTCTTGATATCTACTGTTTCCCCCTCCTTCAACAAAAATGGCAGTTCCTGCGTATCTGTTTTGATTTTTGTCTCTGCCATCGCCACATCAAAAATATCATCACTTTCCGGAACCCCGTTTTCAACGATGATACAAGAACTGTCCTGTTTTTGGAATACATTCTCATATTCATATTTTTGAAGTCCATACTCCATCAATGCTTTCGTATCTTTCCATTTATAGCCTTTATTGTTCGGCCACCCGCACCCTAAAAGTGCCACGATAAATGTCCGTTCTCCTTGCTTTAAAGCCCCAACATAGCAATACCCCGCATCACCTGTAAAACCAGTTTTCCCAGACAGTGCTCCATCCATCATCCCTAAAAACGCATTATGATTATTACAGGAAAATTGTCTCTTTCCTTCTACATCTGTAAATGTGTGGTTCTGCGCCTGGGTTATCTCCAAAAACAGCTCTTTTTGAGGCGAAACCTTAATACAATACCGCATGATTTTTGCCAGTTCTTCCGCTGTTGTAGAATGTTTGCCATTTTCATCAGAAGCATCCAGACCGTTTGGTGTTATAAAATATGTATCCTTACATCCGATTTCTTCTGCCTTCTCATTCATCATTCGAGCAAATCCCTCTACTGTTCCTCCCACCTGTTCTGCAATTGCAACTGCTGAATCATTGTGAGACTCCAGCATCAAAGAGTATAAAAGATCACGCAGATAGAATTGTTCTTCATTTACCATCCCCAAATGTACTCTCGGCTGTCTTGCCGCATTCTCTGACACAGTGACAATTTGATCTGGTTCTCCTTTTTCCAATGCTAAAATACAGGTCATAATCTTTGTGGTACTTGCCATTGCTTTTTGTTCATATCCATTCTTTTCAAACAAAACACGCCCACTGTCCGCATCCATAAGGACCGCTGACTGGGCGTATAATTGTTTTGGCTCCTCCCCTTTTGCATATGAGGTTATCCCCAAAAGGAGCACACATGTCAATATAAATACTAATATCCGTTTCACGATGTCCCGCCTATTGATTCTTTTGTTCAATATATGCAGTGCATGAAACATCCATTCCTGTTTAGAGATTCAGACGCAACTGTACCTCATCTTCTGCCTCCGATTTGAAATCCTCCATTTTTTCCGGATTGATACTCGGGAGTTCATCAACAGACTGCACGCTGAATCTTCTAAGAAATTCCTCCGTGGTGCCGAACAAAATCGGTCTCCCAGGCGCATCCAGTCTTCCGACCTCCGCAACCAGATCATATTCAATCAGCTTATTAACTGCATGGTCTGATTTCACCCCACGAATCTTTTCAATCTCAAGCTTTGTAATCGGCTGTTTATACGCAATAATCGAGAGCGTCTCCAGTGCAACATCCGTCAGAACATGACGTTTAGGCTGTTTGGCAATTCGGATCAAATACTCATACGTATCCTTTTTGGTACACATTTGAAATGCATTTTCCAATTCAATAATATGAATTCCCCTATCTTCTTTTTCATATCGATCCATCATATTGTGTATTACTTTTCGTGTTGTCTCCACATCCTGCTCTAATGTTCTTGCAATCTTATCAAGTTCAACCGATTCTCCCATTGTAAAGAGGATCGCTTCTATAATCCCTTCCATCTTTTTAATCTTCATTCTCTGTATTCCACCTTTCACCGGATTGCGAATCTTGTCGAGAAGTAATCATAATCTCTCCAAATGTATGCTCCTGTTCAATCGTGATTGCTCCGACTTTCATCATCTCCAAAACAGCAAGAAATGTAACTACAATGTGCAGTTTTGACTTCTGGTGCATCAAAAGATTACGAAAACTGAATTTGTGATGTGTTCTGATATATTCATTCAGATATTCCATCTTATTATCCACGGTCACTTCTTCTTTCTCAATTTTACCAAATGTACTTCTTACAGGATCTATCTTATCATTTTGACGTCTCATGACATCTTTAAATATCCGATTCAGTCTTGCCAAAGTAAGTCCATCCAAAAGCTCATCCAAATCAAATGGCTGTTGATAGGTTTTGACTTCCTCCGGTATGTCCGGGCCTTTGAACATCATACGCTCACCATCAATCTGACGATCTCGAAGCTCATATGACATATATTTATACATCTTATATTGCAGAAGCTGCTCTACAAGCTCTTGTCTTGGGTCTTCCTCCTCCCCCTCTTCGTTGACTTCTTTCGGAAGAAGCATCTTGCATTTAATGTCCAACAGTGTTGCTGCCATCAGAAGAAATTCGCTCATAATATTCAAGTCCTTCTTCTGCATCTCACGGATATAATCCATATACTGATTGGTAATCTCCACAATCGGAATGTCATAGATATCAATCTTATTTTTTTCAATCAAGTGCAAAAGCAGATCAAGCGGTCCCTCAAACACTTGCAATTTCACCGGTATTCCCATTTATCTGTCTTCCTTTTCCCTTACTCACTGCTATTTATTATACGGGATAGTACACTTTTCGACAAGTTCTTTCTCAAGGATTCCGCTATTACTACCGCAAAAATAAAAGTGCCTCTTCCCAAAGAGAAATATACACTTCTTCCTTTTCATGATAAATCGGAACTTGGCTTTTTGGAAGTTCCATGCGCAAAGCTTTTTTCGCTCCATCCGGTCTCAGAAGATAAATCATATCAAATGTCGACTCAATCACATGCTCCACAACACATTTTGCATCCGCATATTCTCTTTCCTTGATTACTTTTATATCATGCGCCCGGATTCCAAGTGCTTTTCCAATCACTTTTTCTGAACATACAATTCTTTTTCTGATGTTCCAGTCCTTACAATATATATATTGCCCCTCTGTTACAATCTCTGTTATGTTTTTACACCCCGTCAGGATTGCTGCTGAAACCGTCTTTGGATTTTTGAAAATTTCCTTTTTTTCACCTGTCACTTCTACTTTTCCGTTATGAATCACCGCCATTTTATCACAGAGCCGATAAACCTCATCTCTGTTGTGAGAAACAAAGAGAATTGTGCTGTTATATAATTTTGCAAGCTCCATGATCTGCTGTTCTAATTTCCATTTTAAATAGCTGTCAACTGCTGAAAACGGTTCGTCCAAAAGTATCATCTCAGGATTGAGAATGAGAATTCTCGCAAGTGCCACTCGCTGTTTTTGTCCACCCGAAAGCATATACGGATATTTCTTTTCAAGCCCTTCCAGAAAGAACATCTTCACAAAACGCGCGACCTCTTCTTTTCTTCGCTTTTTCTCAATACCGATTCCGATGTTTTCTTCAACAGTCATGTTTGGAAACAATGCATAATCTTGAAATAAATAACCGATTTTTCTCTTCTGCGGCGGCAGATTAATATGTTTTTCCGAATCAAACAGCACTTTACCGTTCAACACAATCTTTCCCGTATCCGGTCTCTCAATCCCTGCGATACATCGAAGTGTCAGACTTTTCCCACAGCCGCTTTCCCCAAGAACTGCAAAAAATTCATTCTCTGCCTCAAAAGCCACATCCAAGGTAAATCCTTCTATTTTTTTCTTAATATTTACCGAAAGAGACATCTTATTTCCTCCTAATTGCATATTTCATCTGCTGTCTGTTTACAAGATTCATAAGCAAGATTGATAAAAAAGAAATCAGCATGATAACCCCAACCCATTGGTATGCCTGTGTGCGGTTTCCGTTTTGCATGGCAGAATATACCGCTATCGCCACTGTCTGTGTTTTTCCCGGAATGTTTCCGGCAAGCATGATTGTTGCGCCAAATTCTCCGAGAGCTCTTGCAAATGCCAGAATCGTTCCTCCTGCAATTCCCGGAAAACAGTTCGGGAAAATAACTTTCCAAAAGATCGTGTAATTAGAAAGACCTAACGTTTGTCCCGCATATACTAGATTCTGATCCATCTGTTCAAATGCACTTCGTGCGGTTCGGTACATCAATGGAAAAGATACAACCACAGATGCGATCACCGTACCTGCAAATGAAAACACAATCGGCATTCCATGTTCGGAAAGCCACGCTCCCAACGGACTGCTTTTTCCAAAAAAAAGCAATAGAAAAAAGCCGACGACTGTCGGCGGCAGTATCATCGGCAATGTCAATATTGTATCCAATACCGCTTTTCCATGCTTTATTTTTATGACTTTATAGGCAGTCCAAAGTCCGGCAAAAAATGTAATGACTGTTGCCAGACACGCTGTTTTTAACGATAAAAGAAGTGGTGAGATATCCATTGATTACTCCTCATAATTCGTAAATCCATACGCTGTAAATACAGATTTTGCTTCATCCGTTTTCAAGTATTCCATAAATTGTTCTGCCGCTTTGGCATTCTCACTAGATTTGACAACTCCCGCCGGATAGATTACCGGATCACATGTCCCTTGCGGTGCTTCACAAATTACTTTCACATTCTCTTCTATCATCGCATCTGTAGCATAAACGATTCCGCAGTCTACATTGTTTGTGGCAACCCAATCCAGTACCTGTCTGACATTAGTCGCCAAATTCGCCTTCGCTGCGACCTGATCCCATAATCCCAAATTTTTATAAATTTGTTCTGTGTACTGTCCTACCGGAACATCGGCATTTCCAATTGCAACCATGGATACTTTATCTGTTGCCACGTCTTCAAAAGAGCTGATCTCTGTTTTCGCATCTTTTGGCTGAATCAAGACAACCTTATTTTCCAAAAGTTTCACAATACTGTCCTTTTTAATAAATCCACCTTCATCCAATTCATCCATCTGTTTCATCGCCGCAGAAATAAAAATATCTGCCGGAGCGCCCTCTTCAATCTGCGTTTTCAATGTACCGGAAGAATCAAAATTAAACACAAACTTTACATTTTCGTGTTCTTTTTTATATGTCTTAGAAATTTCCGTCAATGCATCTGTCATGCTGGCTGCCGCCAATATGTGCAATTCAACTTCTTGTTTCCTCTTTTCTGCTTTCTTTTCTTCTTTTATACATCCCGCCATACCAATCATAACCGCAAACGCAGTTAATAAACACACTAACTTTTTTCTTTTCATTTTGTCTATCCTTTCTTTTATCCTCCGATTCTGGACATTGCCTCTCCCTCTATGCAATGACATCCAAATCGATGTTCTCTTGGTTTTTCAAGTAAGCCCTTTTCCAATAATTGCTTCAATTCCTCTTCGCAGGCACCTTGACGCAAGGCGCTCTTTAGGTCTACCGCATTTTCTGATTGCAGGCACAACCGCAGTTTTCCATCACAAGTGAGACGTATACGGTTGCACTGATTACAGAATTTGTGACTGACTGCACTGATAAAGCCAATCTTTCCACAAAACTCAGGCAATTCATAATAGACACTCGGACCAAATCCGATTCGCTCCTCGCACCTTCTCATAGAACCATAAACATCTTCTAGCAATGCCTTTATTTCTTCTTCCAGACTTCCATTTTCCTCTTGGTTCTGAATCGGCATCAGTTCAATAAATCTCACATGAATTCTATATTTCTTTGCGATTTCTGCCACACGTACAGCATCTTTTTTCCAGTCTTTTCCAGCCAGAACACAATTTATTTTCATGTTGATCTGACCATAGGGAAGAACCGAAGAAATTCCCTTCCACACATCTTTTACCTCACCATTTCGTGTCAGTTTTCGAAATTTTTTCTCTTCCAATGTGTCCAGACTGATATTGATTCCATCAATTCCCGCTTCTGACAACTGTTCAATGTAGTTTGGAAGCAGAATACCGTTCGTAGTAAGCGTTACTGTCTCAATTCCTTTGGTCTTTTTTAATCTTGCAATAAATTCCGTCACATTCTTTCGAAGCAGAGGCTCGCCTCCAGTTATCTTTATGTGTTTGATTCCCAGTGCTGCCGCTGCCTTACCCACTGTTAACAGTTCCTCATAAGTCAGCACTTCACTGTGAGGAATCCACGTCACACCTTTTTCCGGCATACAATACACACAACGCAGATTGCATCGGTCTGTGACAGATATTCGAAGATAATCAATCAATCTTCCATACTGGTCTTTCATGATTTTTCTCCTCCTATCTGAAGAACAATCATCTCCGCCGGATTAAAAAGACGGAACCGAAACGTATGCGTTCCAAGTCCTTTACTTACTACAACAGCCTTTTCTCCTTCCATAGTCAATTCGCCTGAATATTTCGGAAATAACCTTGCCTGAGGCGTAATGACGCCGCCAAGCTTCGGAACTCTCACAATCCCTCCATGTAAATGTCCGGACAAAATTAAATCCGCTCCCCATTTCAGATAGGTCTTTGCAAACACTGGGTTATGCGCAAGCAAAATCTCATAATGTTCTTCAAAAGCTTCACCGATACAGTTTTCTACCTCTTCCACCGGAAGTTCTATGTTTTCAAATTTTTTATAATATCGATGCGGAATTTCCAACCCATATATATCAACAGCCTGTCCATCCCAGCTTAATCTGACTCCTTCATTTTCCAAAAAGTGAATTCCTGCACGCTTTAACTGTTCTTGATATACCGCATAAGTCTCACCATATTTTTCTGTATTTTCCTTCATCCGCTGTTCGTGATTCCCATTGGCATAATATACATCACAAATAGCAGGAAGTGCAGAGACAAATTCTTTTGCTGGCTTTGGAGAAGCTCCTTCTTTCCCAATCAACATATCTCCGGCAATCAGTATCAGATCCGGTTTTTCTCTTCGTATTGCCGTCAAAAGCTTCTGATTATTCCTTCCATAACATTGGTTATGCAAGTCACTTAGCACAACAACCTTCCGTTTCCTCTTCAGCTTTTGCAGTTTGGATGATTGTATATTGTAATAGGTCTTTCTAAATACATGATTCTCCCGCCAAGATTCCATAAGCACGGTCAATAACACGATTCCAAGTACAATAATCACATTTCCCATACCGCCACTCCCGCTTTCTTTTCCATTCCATAAAACAGTACAGATCCAAATCTGAACCTGTACTATTATTTCTCTAGCATTATATAATTTTTTAACCCATTCTACAATAGAAAATTTTGAAATATCTCTGCAAATGCATGTTTAAACTGCATTTTCCCTACACTCTTTTGTATCTGTATCGAAATCTCCCCAATTTCCTTTCCGTTCAACAGATATGTAACTGTTCCGACTTTTTCTCCTTTTTTTACCGGAGCCTGTTTTTCCTGGTCGATTTCGATTTTTCGCTTCATCCCTGATAAATTGGCTCCTGTTGTGTCAATATATTGAAATTCCGTCTCCACAGCGACAGGCACCTCTTTTTCAATTCCACCCTTTATTTTCAAAGGCTCTAATTCAAACGGAGTGGTATCCTTGTATTTCGTACATTTTCCAAATCCATAATTTAGAAGCGTTGTCGCATCTTTAAATCTCGCCTTTGGATCTGGAGCTGCCATGATTACTGCAATCAGTTCTAAATCATCTTTCTTTGCAGTTGCCGACAGACAAAATTTTGCCTTGCTTGTCGAGCCGGTCTTTAGTCCTGTCGCATACTGATACTGTCTGATCAGTTTATTGGTATTCGCAAGGCCAAACTCCGTTGTTCCCTTCTTAGTCGTATGTGTAATGTTTTCCATCCATATCGTAGAATACTCATGAATTTTCGGATATTTCGTGATTAATTCTCTCGACATCAAGGCAATATCCCGCGCTGTCGTCACATGTCCGTCTGCATCAAGTCCATTACAGTTCAAAAAAATCGTGTGTTCCATACCGAGTTCCTTTGCCCTTGCATTCATTTTTGCTACAAATTCTTCCTCACTGCCCCATATGTGCTCTGCCATTGCCACACATGCGTCGTATAAGCATAGTAGACATTTTATAGATATGGATTAGAAAAACGATAGTAAATGTCAATTGCACCATCGTCATGCACTTCAATTCTGTTTATCAATTCCAAAACCATCTCTCTAGTAAGTTTTGATACATTAATATAATTTTTGAATGCTTCTGTCCATTCATCATATTGATGATTTAATTCTTCTTGCATATCTACTTTTTCAGATATGCTTTCTTTTTGTCTCTTCAGCTTCAAAATCTTTTTATCATAGTCTGAAATGTAACTTACATAGTCTGTTTTACTAATCAGCTCCTCCATAAAATTATCGTATGTTTTTCGTTTGTAACTTTCAATCTTTTGAATCTCTTGTTGAATCTGTTCCATCTGAAGTTCATAATTTGTCTGATAAGCTTCGACTGCTTTAAACTTTTTCAGATCATCTATATCCTTTTCTGTCAAAATTTTTTTCGCTTCTTCTCGTATGGAACATAATACCGCTTCTTCCAGTTCATCATTTTTAATACGATGACTGTCACAAAATCGTTTCCCCTGTTGCTTATATGTCTTACAAATATATCCAATAAATCCACGATCTCCTCTTCGTTCATACTGTCTCCCCATGGCATGTTTGCAATCTGCACAAAAAATAAGACCCGAAAACAATCCATTCACTTGATTGCCATTTACACTCCTAGTTTTAATCTGTTGTATCTCCTGCGCCCTTGCAAATGTATCTCGGCTGATAATTGCCTCATGGGTATTTGCCACAATGATCCATTGTTCCTTTGGAAGTTTTTTCTTTTTCTTATCTTTATAGGATAACTTATTTGCCCTGTTCTGAACCATATCCCCGACATACACCTGATTATTTAATATTGTATGTATTGTCTGATACGACCAATTCTTTGTCGTTTCCATGACTCTACAATTTTTATAATTTTCACCAAGTATTTGTTGTTTATATAAGGTAGGAATTAATACTCCATCAGCAGATAAAACAGAACCGATTTTTGCTTTACCACAACCACTTAAATACATCGAAAATATCCTTCTTATAATATTCGCTGCATATTCATCAACAATTAAATGATTGTGATTGCTTGGATCACGTTTATATCCATATGGACAAGACGAACCTAAAAACTGTCCTTTCTTCATTTTGATTTTAAATGAACTACGGATATTATCAGACAAATCCTCACAATACCACTCATTCACCAACCCATTAATCTGACGGGATTTTTTATTTGAAGCTACTGCTGTATCAACACCATCAACAACTCCGATAAAACGGATTCCCAAATTCGGAAAATCATGGTGTAAATATTTTTCAATATGTTCCATGTTCCTGGAAAATCTCGCTTGTGTCTTTGCAATTACAATATCAAAGAGTCCTAACTTGGCATCCTCAAGCATCTCTTCAAATCCTGGTCTGTCATCATATAATCCACTTTCGTCATCATCACAATAGATTTTTACGACTTCAAAATTATTCGTCAAAGCATATTCTATCAATAATAATCTTTGATTTTTTATACTTGCGCTCTCATCACCTTCTCTTAATTTATCTAAATCCTCTTTGCTCAATCTAAGGTATAATACCGCACGATTTTTCATATATACATTGCTCCTCTAGCGTTAAAATATTATACCCTTATGACATATACTAATAAAAAGTATACACCATAAGGGCAACGATTGTCATTATTATTTGCTATGTCTTTTAATTATATTTTTCATACACTCAACCAGTGCTTTATCTCCATAAATCACGTTTACTTTTACTTTTTTTGTATTTTTATTTGTCAATTTAATCCTCACTTTTTGTTTTAATATATGCTTAAAATAGTTTGTACTATAACACAATCATTTTCATTTAAGCAGTAATGTCTACTTTCCAATCCACCATAGCTTGGTAAACACAATCCTGTACTTTACCTTTACAACTTTCTGCAACACTCACAATATATTGCTTTTTATAATCAGCAAATGCTTCTAACGCTTCTTCTTTCGTATCAAAAACACCTACATCTTGCTTCTTATTTAAAATCGACATTACTACATTATATTTTTTATCTTTGTTTTGAGTAATCAGTTGCTTAACACCTCTATCTTCAAAAATTGTGTTGAGGAAATGTGTAATAAATGCACATGTTTCGGGACTATAAACATTGTTCCCCTGGATTAATAAATCTTTATCCAAATCAACTTTTTCCCACGCAACAAAGTGTTCGTCATACCATGCTTTAAAATTTTGAAAATTCTGCCACTCTTCACAAACCTTTTTCCCTTTATAATATGGTTTTAATTTATGTACCGTTTTGCTATAGCATCTCTGCATCATGTTTATCCATCTTATCCATACATCAGATTTAACATCCACTCTTCCGCCTACATATCCAACGCCCATATATGTCCTGGCATAATGCCACGGTTTCCAATTGACATGCTTATACTCAGGAGCATTTACAATCTTCATTATCTCATCTTCACTGATATAAGCAGTCTGCTCATAATTTTCTTTGATAACCTGATACTGTTTATCTGTCACTGGATACAAATTCTTATAATAATTGTCCTTTACGTTGTTGTCCTTATGCCAGCACATAGTATTATTTTTAATATCATAATTAACAATAAAAGTTTGAATAACTAAATCACATGCTAATACAGTATCCTTTTTATATCCCCATTCTTTTTTTGTCTTAAAACAAATGTTTTTCTGTAATGTATATGTTAATTCACCTGTTGACCGAATCCGATTTCCTTTTATCAACTGATATGTCCCCATATCATTTTTTACAATCAATCTTCCATAGTTACTGATCCAACTATCTTTATAATCCATTAATTTTACAAATTTTTCATCTCTTGCAATGTGGTCAATCCCTGACTCAGATTTTCTGAGTGTACGATATGATGCTATTTTCTTATATTTTCTTTCGATGACAACAAAGTCATCTTCTGTAATCTTTCCACTATCTATTTTATTATTAAATTTAGTCTCTTGTACTTTCTTGCCATGGCATTCCTTACAAACATTATAATAGGTTTTACCATTTATCTTTATAAAATTATCTAATGGAAGTTCTCTCCCACATTCTTTACATTTTTTAGTTTGACTATTGTCATGCATTATTACCTCCTGTTTTTAATCACACGAATAAAACTCCATAATAAAAGACCACTACAAATTGCAGTGATCTCAAGTCCTATTATGCGATGCCGGATTATCTTTATCTTCCCACCCAGCTCGGAACTATATCGTACTCTTTGGCACGTTCTATATCTATTTCTATTTTTTCTCTACTAAATTGTCATCAATATATTTGCACATCTCATCATATGTACCGATACAGCAATACCTGTCTTTGCTCTGCGTATTATCATGCAAAATATATCTGCCAAGTTTACATACATACCTAGTGTAACTGTTATGTTTGATATAATATCTGTCGCTCAGTCCATTTTTCTTCAGCTTTTTTCGTAAAGCTTTTCCATGATTTTTGCGACAGTCAATTAATCTTTTTCTAAAGAGATTTGAATTTTCTCGTCCTGTCATCTTAGGATGATATGCTTTGATTATCTTTTCTTGTGCATTTAATAGCACTTCTGTATAGTATTTACAGTATTCAGGCTGTTCTTCTCCACGTTTTACTGCCGAAGATGAAAGAACAATTTCATTATGGAAAATTTTCAGTTTTCTGCCGTCAACACAGAAGTCATCTCCCCACCATTGACACCATTGTCTATGGATATTTTTAAGACTAAACTTCGATACTCCGCCTTTTCTTCGTGATAAAAAGTATGCAACTTGTAATGTCTTCTCTTCAATATCTGTAATTTCTCTATACATTAATTTGCTCCTTTGCTCTTAATGGACACCACTCAGGACTTGTCTTAGGTAAATGATTTCTTCCTAAAAATCCCATATCATCCGTTTTTTCGTCATTATTGCAGTAATAATTTTTATACATGTAGTCCATGCAGACAACATCTTTGCATTCCGCACATTTTAATGATTTCATTTTATTCACACTCTTCATTCTCTTTCAGCCTTTCTTCGTATTCTTTGCAAGCTTTCTTCATTTCATGCATCGGTCTAAAGTATGGTGCATAGTGTCCTGGAACAGTAATCTCTCCTCTGTTAAAATTGTTATATTTTCGTTCATTGAGATATTTGTGCTTTAAAACAAAAGTCTGGTGGATATTCAACTCATCCCCATTTCTCAATACATCCAGCATACATTCAATAAATGCTTTATTTGTCCAATATACCGTATTCTTTGGAACAAATCTGTCCTGTTCTTTTAATTTTTCATATACTTTATCTACAAATTCTTTCTTTGTAATTATTGCCATTTCATAGCCTCTCTTTCTCAACAGAAGAGGAGTAGCAACTTTTCAGTCACCACTCCTCAAATTTAATCTTGCTTATATAATCCAACAAAAAATCAATATCTATATTTATTCATAGAACTTCCACCAGACAGCTTGCCAATTGTCATGGCTTCTATCATTTTTTCAAATCCTTTATCATGTTGCATTTCTTTCTTAAAATCTTTATAGTCCATTACATTTGGAAGAACAACCTCCATCTTGAACTCATTATTGTTCACACCACTATTTATATTACGCAGTATAAAAACATGTTTGATTTTTACATCTTTTAAATCAACACCGTTATCTAAAACTGATGTAGTAAATAAAATTCTACGGTCAAATGTAATACAATCTTCACTATATTGCTTGATACAAGTATTCACTTTCTGTTTTCCATCTTCATCAATCCATCCGCATATTTTTTTTAATCTGTAATTTCTACTTCCCTTTGAACAATAGTAGTCTGCCTGTTCACCATAAATCTTATTCATTTCAATAATCCTAGATCCCGAATTACAAAACACAACAATCTTACTATCTGGCTCATCCTCTAAAATATCATCAATAATGCTTTTCAGTTCATCAGATTGGTAATAAAATAGTTTCTTCACATATGAATAATCTTTATCTAGTCTATAGCTGTTTTTGCTTTCGACCTTTTTTGTATCTTGTAAATACTTGAAAAAAGTCTTTGCAGTAGCACTTACAAACAGAACAACAGATTTCTTCTGATTTATAATGAAGTCATAAGAAATATCTGTATAATCATTGAATGTTGCATCTGTTATAAAGTAATGACATTCATCTGCTACGATATAATCATAAGTTCCAATGTCTTTATTATTTTGTAAATTTTTCTGTAGCGATTGATAAGAGGTAACATATACTGTATTTCTCAGATTGTGATCTTTTACACTTTTATAAATCTGATTTCTCAGTTTATTTCGATTGCAAAGATATAGCATCTTCTTATTTTTTCTTTCTGCGTATTTGCCAAGTATATTGATACAGAAGTATGTCTTTCCACTTCCAGTACCACAATCTAATACAACAAATTCATTCTTCCATTTTTTATAATCATTACCTATGATGTCGGATACCCATTTTTTCTTTTCATTACAATTTTCAATATTTGTATTCATCGTTAGTGCCTCCGTTTATCTATTTCACATTTCCAAAATAGGTTTGGATGCTCTTACGAATGTTCTTTGATTCCATAAAATAGAATACATTCTTCCCATTGTATCTTTCGTTCTCTTTTACTCCCATCAAGCGAAAACCTGACATCATCAAAAATCCAGCCAAACGCTGATTGTAAACAGGAAATGCTTTCTTTTCTGTATCGCTCGTAATAATAAAAATCTCCTCCATTCTTTTGTACCGGCACACCACCCACCGGAAAGTAGTGTACCGAATTGTTTCTATGTTATATATTTCTCCTTTTTATCTTCTTGCTACGATGCACTTATTCATGATCAAATAACTTCTTTCTAAATACTGGTGTACTAAAAATTATATTTTCCAAATCTTCTATTATCTGTTGCATTTCTGTATCTCCTATTGGCACAATCTCTACTTCTAAATATGTATCACAACCACATTGTAAAGCATCGGATTCTAATATAATGCTCTCTGATTGCAGTTTATACTCCCAAGACAAGTTACAAAACACATCCGATTTCACCAAATGTTCCAAATTTTTAACAAACCTGTATGTTGTCATAGGATGTGGTATCCCTTCACATACGGGATGACATATTCCATTTCTACATTTTTCAGTGACTGATACCACTTCTACCTTAGAATTTACGATTAAATAATATAAATTTTCTGATGCTGTTTTCATATATTTTATACCTCTTCTTTCTTTTGTATATTCTGTAGATGGAGACGGATATTTAATCCGCCTGAAAATCCATCTACTAATCATTCTCCATAAGCACTTCCCTTATATATCAGATTTTAATGCCTTATGTTTAAGCCTATTTTGTTCCTTTAATTCTATTTTGTGACGTAACATATCTCTATATTGTGGTTCTTCATATTCTAATCGTTCTGGATGCTGTACATAATATTTTATAATTCTGCTATTGCGTACAGAAGTTAAAGATCCAATTAGACAATTTTCTAACTTGCCTTTACCAGTCTTACGAATATCATGCGTATACCACCCCTCTAAAATATCATACAGTTTCGGACATTCTTTTTCGAAAGCTTCTCTAATTATTTTTCTTGTATGTTTACCATATCTTCTATCTCTTGGATACATTGGAATTTCTGTTTTCATTACTGATAGGAATACACGTTCTTTAAATGAATCACGGTTCATTCCAATTAGTTCAAAAAGTGGTGGCATTTTCTTTAATTGAATTTCTTTGCCTTTATGCGTAAGTTTTAAAATCTGACATGTTCTTAGTGCTTCTTGTCTTACTAATCTAACTTTATCCTTTAATGCTACATTTATTAAAATGCTCTGACATGTCGGTTCCTCTACAAGACCCTTTGTAATAAAGTAGTTATTTTTTACAACACGATAGCGTTCTCTCCATTTTCCTTTATTCATAACTTTCTTAAATTCTTCTACATATTCATTATTTACCATACTTTTTACTCTCCTATCATTATTTGTATTTTCATAGATGTGTTGGCGGCATCACACCTCCAGTACTTCCATCTACTTATATCATTCTCCAAATGGATAACGATTTTATTTCTCTTTAACGCCTATCTAAAATAAATCACAAATACTATTGAAATTTAATTGGCATATACCTGACGTTTCCTTTACATATATCTATTGTTTATTCATACGCTTTCTTAAAGCATCTAATTTTGTAGCACTTTTCTTCTCTGAAACAACAGCCTTTGGTGTTTCTTCCATAAACTCTAAACCACACAGTTTTTTCTGACCGCATTGGTTTTTATTTCTCTGTCGCTCTTCATATGTAGACTTTGCCGTTTCTCCCAGCTTCTCAATATGTGATACCGGAAAATTCATACCACTCGCTACAATCAATGTACTTTTACCGTTATACCCTTCAAAGACATTATTCGGTTTTCCTACGACAGAAATGATATCTTCCTTTTTAATATCAGAATTGTCTCTTCCCGAATGAATGATACCTATATTTTCACATACCATATCATTTTCTATCGGAGCAAATATCCCATCCTTTGTCAGTTTATCCAGCATAAGTTTTTTATCTCTCGTTCCTACCAGGCTTAAAACCATTGCTCCATTATTACGTAACATCTCTATACGTTCTGATTCGTCAAAATTATTTAACTCTCCATACGAGTCATCGGTAAGGAATGTATCAAGAAATTTTGCAAATGTGCTATTGATACTTGCGTAATCCTTTCCAACATTATTGTTGATAAAAAATGTAGCACCTACTCCTTCAATTTCTTGTAACTCTTGCACTGCCTGATATGCATTTTTATGTTTTACAATCGGTTCATCTAATGATGGAAGAGAAATCACTGGACATACAATTTTTTTAGGAAGTCCATCTTGATCCCTTTCTTGTAATAGCATTTCTGTGATGATTGTGGCACATCCTGATCCAGTAGAACCTCCACCACCAAACATTAAGAAAACTATCTTTTCTTCTATTCCTTCAATAAATTCTATGAAATCACTATTTTGAGCCAAACAATCTAATGCCCTATCTCTGTGACCTCCGAATCCATCAAAATGTTGCAAATGATATTTCGGTATATTACCAAGTATTTTCAAATCTTGTTCACTACCATTGGCAGCCATACCTTTATAGTCATAGTTTGCAATTAGCTCTTTCGCTTGCTTGCCTCCACAACAACCTAACCCCAAAATCATACATTCTTCTTTTAAACTCATTTCGTCTCTTCTCCTTCGAATATTTTTATTGATTTTTCTAATAAGTAAAATGTATCCGCATGATTATCAATACATCCTTTTTGGATATATCCTTTATTTACCAACTTCCTCATCTTCTTATACACCGTCATTCTTACTCCTAAAGCTCCATCATTTTCTTCCATAATTTCTGAAATAGTCATTCCATGAAAGCAGTCTTTACTTCCAAAACTGTGTAATGTTGCTAGAATAAGAAATTCCAGGCGATTTAATTCAACAGGTTTATTCATATGTCCACCACCTTTCCTTTATCATGTACGTGCATTGATATGAAATGATATGTACGATGCATACAAATTTGTCTGACGTTACCACAAGGCTAAAAATAAATAGGCTTTTCAGCCTTGAAAATTCCATATTCAATTGTCACGGTTCGTTTTTTGAGTACAAAAATAAACCTATGTAATGCGTGTATAAATACACTGTTCCACAGATATTATTCCCCACTCAGTCTTTAATTTTTGTGTGTTTGGAATTTATCGACAGATAGCAAGAACATACGTTCTCACTTGTCACGAATTGATTTTTTATGTATACTTAACTTGTTCAGAGAAAAGTATAGTTATCATTCGTGTGGTATCTGTACAATACATATTAGGAAGAACGCTGGTAACGCTCTTTCTTATTTGAGCTTCGATGTCTGGTAAACATCGAGGCTCTTTTTTGTATGTGATTATAATAGCACAAACATCCATAAAATGCAAGAGGTTTTTAACAACCTACTTGAAATAGTTTTTAATAACCTATTTCACAAAGTCATCATATAAATTTACTAACTGTTTCTTAATCTCTTCGTATCTTTCTAAAATACTTATTATCTCTTCTGTTCTTTTCTTAAACATATCAGCAAGTTTTCTTTGTTCATCAATCGGCAAGTATGATACATTTATTTCTTTTAAATTATTAGGTGTAATTGATATAATCGTAGTACCAGTCTGTATACTTCTGATTTCAGCTTGCCCAACCTTACTATCCAAAAAAGTTTTCAAATAGCATGGTAATATTACTTCTTTATTTAAACGTATTGCAATAAGATTTCCTGTCAAAATTGCTTTTGTATCTCCTTCCTGTCTGTATACCGCTGTTTTAACTGTTGAATTTTTCGCAGTAATAATTATATCTCCGTCTTCTAAACAATATTTTTCAAATTTCTTTTCATCATCAACGATAATAGGCGTAAGTTGCTTATTGACAAAACCTTCTGCATGAATATCAGATATATTTACAACCCTATATTTTGTTTTTGTAGAATCCTTAATCACTATTTCATCTAATTCAGATGCTTTTACCTGATAACCTCTAAATACAGTTTTGCTTACTTTTTTTAGCGGTATTGGATTTATCAAATTCTTCTCAACCCTTTTATATCTCTCTATTCCAAGATAATAATCATTGTTGATAATTTCTTCCTTTGAAATACTTAGTCCGCTTTTTTCAGTATATAAATGTACTATTTTATTAATATTGTCATTTGAAAAAGCTACTCCTCTTCTTAATCTTTCGCACATTTCTGTTGCATCAATCATATATACTGGATCTGAAATATTTCTGTCTCGTTTTAAAATTAGTAATGCTGTTTTAACATTCGTATAAGGTGCAAAAAGTCCAGATGGCATAGAAATGATAGCATCTAAATAATTGTTATCTACCATAAACTTTCTAAAGTCTTTATCCAAGAGATTAAAAAGTCCACCTTCCGGAATTACAGATATTAACATACCTTTTTCGCCCAAATTGTCAAGTAAATTCAATGTAGCAATCATACTTAAAGATCGTGTTGTTTTTTGTGAATTCCATTTAATATTCAATTTTTCTAAAATAGGCAGAGTCGCCTTCGTATCTACAAGACAAGAAAAGGGATATGCTGCATATATCATATCAAATTTCTCATTATCAAATAATTCCAAATAATTCTTCAGATTAACATTGATAATAATATTATTTTGCAAATATGCTCTTATTGTGGCAGCATAAAAATCTACTATATCTAAAGTATATCCTTGAATACATGTTGCCAAATTTCTCTCACAGGATTGAATAATAAATTTGCCTGATCCACAATCAGTATTTAATAATGACTTACCATTAGACGTCTCTAATAATTTTATTACTAACTGATTTGTATTACTACTATCAGAAATCCTGTAACCCGTTATATTATCATTGATATCCATGTTTTCGACAATTTGAATTAAATCTTCAGTGTCAAAATTCAATAGTTCCCCAAAGACATATTCAAATATTTCTTTAGGAATAATCTGAAACTCTATAAGCTCTTCTATCACACCTCGGATTTTCTCTGGAATATATTCACATATTTTTTTATATAGGATTTTTTCATCCGTGTTATTTTTTAAAATGTTTAATATTTTTATAATACTGGCAATGTCTATTGTTGAGGCAACAGATGCCACAGTAAAAATAACTTCATTTGGATTTGTTATTCCAATACCCCTTAAATATATTTGTATTTTTTCTATCATTCTATAACCCGCTCCTTTGCTTTTGGTTTTTAATAACCTTTAGACACTAATATTATATCATATCATTCCGATTGTACAACTGTATCTTTTAAAATTGTAATGAGCATATAGATAGAATTTTGCATTCCTCCTTCAACACCATCCACGTTAACACAAATGTACGTTCTTGTCAATCTTTCCAAGAACATATGTTCCTATTCGAAAGTAAAAAAATAACACAACCACAATTTACCGCTTAGTAAACTATATATGACTATGTTATTTATAGTAATTTCCATTCCGCCGCCAATGTCACTACGCTCAAAATTCAATATCTGTACCAAATGATGTTACCACATAAGTTTTTTCTTCATTGGATTTTTTCTTCATATCCACATCAATCTTTTGAGCATAACTTATTCCTGCTGTATTATTCATTTGAAATAGAATTTCTAATCTTAATATTTGCTCATTAATATACTTTGTACAATCAATTTGAAATTCAATTTCTTCATTTTTATAAATAGAATTCTTGATACATAATATATCTGTATCTTCTTGATTAAGTCTACAATGTAATATTCTATTATGGAGAATTATATCTTCACCAACATTTTCCAAGAATATATGCATTGCATTTTTATCAGGCTCAGGTTCTCTAAAAATAGTAAAAACTTGATCAATATATATGTCCTGATATGGACTTATCTTCCCATTCGCCGTAGTTTTTTTCAATTCAAAATATCCTATTTTCTGCCTGAGTTGCTGAGTCATAAATCTATCATTGTTTTCGTTTGCATTCATATTTTGAATCAATGAAACTATAGCTAAAAGAACTGTTCCAAAATATGCCATATATCCATACCAAAAATCCGGATTATCCCATATCTTTTTATCAAAAAAATTATATGCAAATTCTATAGTTAGTAGTGGCAAAAACAAAACAACTATTCCTAATATGGCAATAATAATCTTTTTATTATATTTTTTCATGTTTCACATCCTCTTTAACTCTTCATCATCAGATTTCATAACTCGATTGAATCTCGCAACAGTTCCGGTTCCCACACCAGCAAGTTTTGCAAGTTCTTTGTCGGTGTGCACTTTATTATTTAGCTTTTCTCCATTTGGAGAAGAGCTACTTTTACCATTTCCAAATTCTTTCCCTGCATCAGACTGTTTTTCTTTCCTTTAGAATAAGTGTCAGTAGATACACCTGCTGTTTTTGCTAATTTTGCACGTACATCAATTTTATTTTCAACATCAACAGTTGTTGAAGAATTCTGCGAAAACTGTTCTGATTTATTGTTTTCATTATTTTTTCTTGCTTCTTGCATAGCTAACTGTTTGTTCTCTTTCGCCTGTTTTTCATAGATAGGTCTATATTTCTCCGCAACAGAGATACGTTGGATAGGAGTAAGATTACGTCTTCCAAGCTGGATGTCTAACATCCACAAAATTGAAACAGTCGTGTATAATTCTGATAACAAGCAACTTGTAAAGTGTCCAACCGAGCAATAATCACAAGAATATATACACGATAACTGTTAAATTATAGTTGATAACCCAAAGGGTATCAAAGCTATTAAGTATCACTATAATGATAACGGTATGACAAGATATAAACATTTTCCTCGTCTATACTGTAAATCAATCTGTCCTTATCATTGATACGTCTGCTCCAAAAGCCAGCAAGATTTCCTCTCAATGGTTCCGGCTTTCCAATACCTTCATTTCCATTTCTGCAAATATCTTCTATCAGGGAATTGATTTTCTTTAAAGTTTTTCTATCTTCTGTTTGCCAATACACATAGTCTTTCCAGCCATTATCGGTAAAAACTTTATTCATTTACGCTATCCTCCAAAAGATTATGCATAGCACATTTCCCTTTTTCCAACTGTTCTTTGGACTCCATCAACCAATCATAGTTACTTTTGTTACCCATGACATGCATATTTTCCAACATATTGTTATAGGTTTCTTCTGAAATCATCACGACATTCTTATTATCTTTTCTTGTAACGATCATTGTCTCATAATCATCTGTTACTTTATCCATATAAGACTTCATATTTTCTCTGAGGTTTGTATAGTTTACTGCTAACATAAAATTCCCTCCAATCTTTAATAAGTACAATTTTCTGTATGTCAATCTGATTTGTATTATTATATGTAATATACCGGAGATGATTCCTTATTATATTTTTCACGGTCGAATTTTCGACCATATGATTATTGATAATATATATATATATATATGCATGTATTGTTTTTTATTCAGTCGAACCAAAAACGCAAAGAAATAAAATAGTTTACTGGAAATTCATCTCCTAGACCGCCTATTCTATAAGGGTTCTCGTTTTTCACTTTTACAGATTTTGTTCGAGAAAAGGCTCGAATCCCCTTTATGTTATAAGCGCTCTCACATCATTATTCGTTTTTAATTCTCACCATTTTACTAGGATTTAATTGTCACTAATATTCGTGTAATGCTTATTCGAACCGACGCACCATTATGCATAATAACCGCATAATTATACATATTATCACATCAATAAATCTTCCACACCCAAAGTAAAATAAGCATTTCCGCACTATTGAAGATAAAAATCTCGAACTGCTGCCGAACATAGCTTTTATCGTTCATTGCAGAGGTAACAAGATTCAGAAAATCAATTGCTTTTCCATTAGTTCCACGGTATACTATGCATGTAAACCAAACAAAGGGAGATGATACAAATCAACATAGAACTCAAACCACAAAATCAATTAAAAATATTTTTCCATAAAATCCATAATAAATCAGAAGATATTTTATTTTCCATTATCACAAAAATACCCGAGCGATTAATCCCACCCTTCTTGATGAACTGGACAGAACGCTATACCACAAATCGTATAGAATCTTTAAAGCAACAAATCGTCCGTGACCGTTGGAAATCTGTTGAATTAAATAAAGCTATAGAACATTTTTCCGACACGCAGCAGAATACAAAATAAGCACTAAGAATTATATTTCCAAGTGCTTATTTTGTATCATTCTATATTTTCTGTAAGTAGAGCAGCTTCTTTACTACTCTCATATACTTCATCAGTTTCTAAATATTTTCCGATACAATCTAATATAAATTCCGCAGTATGATACTGCTCCTCTGCCTGCGCTTTAGATGCAAGATAGAAATCATCATAATCGCTCTTTTCCCGTAATTGTTTCAATGTTCCCAAACGTCTACCAAGCTCTCTTTCAAATATACCTTTTGCCACGAATTCTTTATTGAAATAAGCAACAACATCTTTGTGTCGCTTAAAGTCAATTGTTCCTAAAGCTAATACAGCCTTAATTGCATAAAATGAAGCGTAATAAGAGCGGTTGATACTGTCCTTATAAAATTCCGCATCTAAACAGTGCTTTGCAACCTTTAAACTATCCTTTGCTTCTTCCATCCGATACTTACTCAAATCAATCTGTCTATTATCCATTCAGCAAAATCCCTTCTTTCTGTATGTTGTTATAAAATGGCAACGCCCCTAACCAATAATTAAAATGTTCTTCATTCTTTATAACAACACTGATTTCAATTCCATATTCCATCTCATAATCAAACGCTAAATCAAATATTTTTGTTTCAACCTTTTCAATCTCCGAATCCGTCAAAGTTGTTAAAATCATAATATCAACATCTGAATTATCATTATAGTCGCCCCTTGCATAAGAACCATATAAAATAACTTTTCTCAGATTCTTTCCCAAAATAGCCTTTACTCCTCGTGAAAATCCAAGCAATATGTTGTATCTATCATCCGACATATAATCACCTCGTTTTCTGTTTTTAATAGTTTATTCCTCTTCCATCGGTACTTTCTCAGGAAGTTCCTATAGTGTGCATTTTATTTACTCTGTTCCGAATCATTCCCATACTTATTTTCATAAGCTAATTCAGGATTTAATTCTACTTTCCATTCCATTATTTCCTCTGGTTGACATTGCAAGAGTTGACATATTTCTTCTATTGTCTTTGTACTAACATCACACATAAATTCTTTTCCATCGTGCTCTTCTTTATATTTTTCCAGTTTTGCTTTTATCTCTTCCATAGTATCTCCTGAACACATTCTAAATTTTCCCAATGTGCTTTGTGGAATTAAAGCTTTTTTTCTTATTGTATACTGTGTAATTTTCTTTTCTTCTAATTTTTTCATTAATTTATTATAATTTATCATAATACTCTCCATTTCATAATATACATTTCTTTTCGTGTATATTATACCACTCCTACAAGTGTATATCAATCAGCACCAACAGAAAACCATAAAAATTTCCACTGGCGCTGAATCAATCCTACTGCTACACTTTCACAAATTCCCCAACATTGCTTTTAATAATTTCTGTGCAATTCCCCATCTGAGACTGCCCTTATACTTCTTGTTGCTTTGGTAAAAAAATATTGTATTGATTTTATTTTCAAATTCTTCAGGAAGAATATTACTTTTAAACTCATTACAACTACGGCAACTACATTGGAGATTATCTTCCTCATCTCTTCCACCCATTCCAAGTGGAACAATATGATCCAGTGTCATCTCATCGAAGGTAATCTTTTTCCCGCATAGCTGGCAATGTCCTTCTGCTTTGTTATATATCATTTGTCTTACCTCTTTGGGAAAATTCCGTCTCTTCTTCTTTTTGTTCGAAAACCATCTCCAACAGATATGCATTGTCACAGTGTCATATACATAAAATCCTTTTGTTCGTGCTGGTGCTTTTTTCATCTCCTCCACTGCTTCATCTACATTGTTATATATAGTTGCTTGATCTATCTCTGTCGTTTTCCGAATAGCCCCAGTTTCTTTCCGTTTAACATAGTTATTTCCGTTTGTAATTACGATTGCCATAATTGTTTCCCTCCCATATAAACTAAGATTTATGGAAGATTGCCAACTATGACAATCTCCCTCATCTATTTAAAAGAATCTGTCAATTAACACTTTAAGAATTGTTTTCTTGATTTCTTCGTTATGTTCCGATAAATCGACATCTATATCACAGTCCCACTGTTCCATTAAATCATTATCTGCATCATGGAAATCTACAATGATTTTATACTTAATCGGTTTATTACTTTCCAAAGATACTGATAAAGTTGTAAATTCAATAACAACTGGTTTATCGCTCCAAGTTGTCGGACGGTTTGCATTGTTTTCCCTGTTGTATTCTTCTATCATTTTTGAATACTCAACTTTGCTTTTCTCAATTGCTTTCTCAACCTTTTTCTTCAGTTCGTCTGACATATCCAAAATGTTAATGAAAATTTGAATACAGTCGTCTGCAAACATAATGTCATCAAGTCCAATCACTCCAATGTTTGCAATCTCTTTCTTAGTTCCTTTGTTCATCATAATCATTACCTCTTTCTTTTTTGATTTGTATATGGCACTCTACCAAAAGGATAGCGGGTAACTGGATACCCCACGGCTTAACCGTCACTACTTAAGATTATTTATCATGGTCTTTTTTGATTAGTTGCGAATCATCAAACCACTTTGTCTGTCTACCGTCATATTTTATTTTTGGCTGGAGTATCTCGCTTCTACCTATCTGCTTTACCACTCCATTTTCTTTTACTACTGAAAATTGCATTGTCTGTTTTTTCATGTCTCACATCTCCTTTATATATAAAATCTGTTTTCTTCTAATCGCTTTGAATAAATACTTCTAGGACTTTGTTTCAGCTCTTCTGTCCATTCTGTACGACTTTCAAACCCAAAACCCTTTGCTACTATCCCTTGTATTAATCTGATGGTGTAATCAATCGGATATGCTTCGGGGTTCTCATGTGCCTTCTGCCGAATCTCTTCTATTGTGTCAAGTATCAATAATTCTTTAGACAGCTTAACTTCTGTTTCAATAATGAAACCATTTCTCTTCATTCCCTCTAACCATGACTCAAAACAAGGATATTCAAAGTAAATCACAACATCTCGGTATACTTCTTTTATCTGTTGTTCTGTGAACTCTTTACCAATCAAAGTTGGATATACTAACACTGCTTTCTCCGGAAAACTATATTTTTTCATACTCTTACCTCCTAAAAATTGTGATCAGGGAATACCATTTCTAAATTGATGCCCTCATAAAAATGTAAGTTTGTATCAGTTTCAAGCTCTCTTGCGATAACGTGATCTTCTTCTACCAGTGTCACGACAGCATCAGAGAACTTTTCTCTTGCGTCAAAGTCATCATTCTTTACTTTGACTTTCTGCCCTACTTTGAATAAGTGTGTTAAATTTGTCATAAGTTCTACCTCTTTCTTATAAAGGGGAATTACTCCCCTTTACTATTTGATTCTTAATACTTTGTAACTTGTTGTTTTCTCATATGGTTTCAAGTCATCTCCAAGAATGTCTGTCAGTTTCTCTTTGTCAAGAGTTGTTCTACTCTGTTGTTTATAAGTAATCTTTGCTGTGTCTGTGATTTCTTCTGTTAAATTGTTTTCTGTCATGTAGTCAATCACTTCTCTTTCTACCGATTTAAGTTCATTCTGCAACTCTTCCGACATTGCTTTAAGACTTCTTAACTCGTTTACTTTCTTTTCAAGTTCTGCTTTTGTAATACACATAATCAATACCTCTTTTCTTATTATTTGTAGCAACTTTTTTGTGTTGCTGTTGTTTTGTTTGCGAGATTATTGTACACCTTTATTCGTGCATTTGTCTATTGACATATAGTACAAACATACACTTTTTATCGTGCTTATATTTTGTGCACTATTTTTCGTGCATTTATATTGACTTCACCTTTTTTCGTGTATATAATTAAATCAATAAATATAATACATATCAAAAAAGGAGGTCATCTATATGACGAATACATATTTTAAAAATGTGGAAACATTGGAAGAACTAAGGAAACAATATAAAGAACTGCTAAAGATACATCATCCTGATAACGGCGGAGATGTAGCAGACATGCAAGAGATCAATTCAGAATATGATAAGCTTTTCAAATTATTAAAGGATAAGCACGAAAGCAAATCCACGGAAACTACTAATAAATCAGATTATAACAATATGAAATATGACTTCGCAGAAGATGAAAAACTAAGAGACATATTAAATAAAGTGATTCACTTTGAAGATATTACTATTGAGATTATTGGAAACTGGGTTTGGATTGGTGGAAACACTTACCAATATAGAACAGAATTTAAAGAACTTGGTTTCAGATTTGCTGGGCAGAAAAAAATGTGGTACTGGCACAGCGAAGCATTTCAGAAGAAGAGCCGAAAAAGCTTATCAATGAATGACATTAGAAACTACTATGGAAGTACAGAAGTAGAAACGGAAAGACAACCGAAGATAGCAACAGCTTAGAATATAACAAGGGTGTATGGCAGAACGTACACTCTATAATCAAATTAATAAAGGAGATACAGAGATATGAAGAATAGAATTATTAAAACAATAATCACATTATTGACAAGTACACTGTTGTTAGGATGCAACACATTAGAAGTAAACAAGACAGAGTCGGAGCAGACAGCGCAAACTATAAGAAATGACATTGACTTTGGAAACGTAGAAATATATCACAGTACGAGCAAGGAAGAGTTTGACAGATTGACACCGATATTAGAAAACAGAAATGGTAAGATTATCATTGAAGTGATTGACGGAACTGTGCTTGACGATAACGGAAATGGAACGGATATTGCTGGAAAGTATATCAAATATGATTCTGACAGATTTTCAAAAGGGGATAAGGTTCAGACGGTTTTTATATATAACCCAAAGACCAACTCGTTTGATGATGTGCTGTACAGAATTGATTCATTGATTGAGTAAAAAATAGGCTAGGAGCGGTAAACTCTTAGCCTTTTCTCTATACTTATTATTTGCTTTTATGCGTGTTATTTGGTGCTATTTTGAATTGTTTGCTTGTTAGTGTAAGCTTATAAGGGTTAGTGGCTTTCGTGTCTTAATTCGTCCATATAGTGTAATTTTGCAAGCTATATAGGATAAATGGAGCATGTATGGTATAGGGGGGATATTTACATTATCAGAAGATGCTTTTTGTTCTATATCCCCTGGATGTGTTCCACATGCACACCAAGCCATTTTTCCAACTGTCCGAACTAGAGGATACTAATAACACTTACTGCACGGTTCATATCCACTTGCTTCAGCAGCAGATTTCGTCACCTGTCTTGCATTATTAGGATTCATCCTTCCACAATTCGAAATACTATGATATTTCTCCCCGGTAGCTGATAGCCATACTGTTCCACCTGAATCATTTGATTGATTTGAACCACTTCTCCAAGTACCACTCGAACCGCTGCTTGAACTGCTACTTTGGGCAGATGCTTGTTTCTGCTCTAACTGTGATTTCAATGATGTATTTTCAGACTTTAAGGTTTCATTTTCTGTCTTGAGTGTATCATATTGGGCTTTGAGTTCCGTGAGTTGCTTATTAAGACTGTCTATCGTTTCCTGTTGATCCTGATATTTCTGTATCTCAGATTCCAACTCTTGATTTTCTGAAGCAAGAGTTTCGTACTCATCATTCAGTTCATCAATATCATCTTCTAATGATGCAATAGTTCTTTGTGATTTTTCCGTTTGATCCATCTGGGCAACATTTATTCCCCCGGAAATACCAAACGCAACTAATAATATTGCGAGAAATATGTACAGCGTCTTTTTTCTTATTTGTTTCAATTTGCTGAATAGTTTGTTTTGATTTGTCGAATCCACTTCAACTTCTGTGGTGTTCTGATTATTTTTTTCCTCCATTGTTTCTTACCTGCACTTCTATTTTTTTGATTCTTTTCAATAACATCTAAATATTTATGATTTTTGATATATCATCTTTATGATTATATCCATTGCTTCATCTTTCTTGTTTTCGCCAAAAATTTTTTCTTGTTTCTGCAAAACCTTTAGTTCATATTCTAGACTTTCCAATTCTTTTATTCCAAGACTTGAAATATACTCATAAATGTCATTTGCAGTTCCCTTTGTCATAACTTCATCTATTATTCCACTTATAATATTCTTATCTGATAAGACTGACCGATTTATGCTACCATATTTACCGCCAAATTTTCTATGACATCTATAACACTCGTCTACATTTTCGTTATTTTCAGCTCCACAAAAGCATGTCCATGTTCCGTCATTAATCTGTTTATCACAAACAACATCTTCTCCATAATTTTTTCTTAAAACTTGAATGTCCAAGCTAGTTGTCTGTGTATTTTCATGTTCATTCGCAACATCAACATCTATAACATCTGAACTTCCATAAAAAATAATTTTTTTAACAGAAACATAAGCCTTCTGCAACAAATCCACACGTAAATTTTTAACATCTATCTTTATAAACTCTGTGCTATAAAAAGAATCAATAGCATTTTGATTAACCGCAAAAATCATATTCTCCAGCACAATACTGTCTCCAAATATATTTTTTAATTCTATGTCTGTTATAAGAGCGTTTATCTTTGCTTTATCACTATAACTTCTCAATAATAATGCAAGCAATGCATCTCCTGTATTATATGCATCAAACCTAATGCTGCAAATATTAAATGGTAGCTGTGTGTTGTAAGACAACACCGGTATACTTACTGTGTCTGAATTTAAAATATCATCACGTTTTACTTTTACTGCTGTCCCATTCGCAATGACACCTAAAACGTCTGAACCAAAAGTAGTATAATCAATATCAATTCCAATTATTGCATTTCCTCCTAACATCTGTGCTCTTTGCTTTAATTCAGCCAATGCTTTTCTTCTTCCAGCCTCTAGCTTATCCTCGTACATTCCACTTCTTGTACCAGTCAGATCAGCCATCGATGCACTAAATGAACTAAATATTCCTGTGCCTAAGACAACAGATGTAGAAATAACGTCCAAATATTCTTTAATTACATATCCCTCAAAATTGTATCCTGTTGTTGTTAACATCTTGCCCCTTCTCCTTTAAATGTTTATATGTTATATATTACAACATATTTTGGAAATAGTATATAGTGATGATAAATGATATTTTTTATCTTACCATTCAAATTTTCCTGTTGATTTCCTATTTCCTCCTCATAAATACCTAAATTTCATTCAAACAGATAACCACAATTAGGACACTCTTTCGTTTCACATCCCACTATACATCGACATTCTGGACATGATTTAATTCCTTTTTCTTCACATTTTTTTATAGACTCTTCGCCCTCAACATCATTAAACGAATTTTCTTTTTCTCCTACGATATTATTGTTCTGAGAAGAATCTGTCACAACTTCTTCTTTCCTATTGAAATCTTTTTCATTAACGTTTTCTTGTTTTTGCTTACATGAAACAACTAGAGCTGCTACACCTGCAATCGTTGACATGATTAAAAAGCCGGTTCCCATAATTGCATAAGCTGTAAAATATGTTCCGTTAATTATATAGTTGTAAGCATCTCCTCCTACATAAGAATTGATATAATCTTCTTCAAAACTGTATTCTTCATCAGGATTATTGTAATTATTTTTCTTATCATATCCCTTACCGATAAGTACACATCCAGTAACAGCAAAAACCATACATAATGTAACAAGTATTATTATTATATTTTTCTTACTCATCTACATTCTCCTCTTTATAATTTTTATGAATCTTTCTATTATATTTACGTTTCTTCACTTATTTTTTAATTTCTATTCCCACCAATCTCCAGTGACTTCTGTAGATGCAAATTCTTTGTCCGTAGAAAATTCAACTTGAACCTTTGCTCCATTATTAAAATTATTCACTTGTTCCCATACCGACTCAACAATAATTCCATTTTCATCTAATAAATTGATATTAATATTAAAGGTATTAAAATCAATTCCAGTAGTATTTTCAACAATAGTTTGATATGTTTTCAACCCATCTCCCATATCTTCAACTACCTGAAATTGAATTCCTTTAAGCATATTTTCTACTGCTGCAACTATGTTTTCTTGCTCTGTAACAAGTTGTGAGTTCGTTATGAAATCATTCAATGTATCCTGATATTTTTCATCTACAGTCATTCCATAATCATCAACCATAGTTTTAATAACTTTACTTCTTTCATCATATACAGGAGTAAACTCTTCCTCGTACCGTTCATAATCAACAGTCATATAACTGCAAATTTCTTTATGTTTCTGTAAAAGATTAATATATTTCAGTGCCATTTCCTGAAGTTTTTTATCTTCAAATTTTTCTTCTGAATATTTTTCAATCTTATCTAATTCCGCTCCTATATAACTTAACATCATATCTTGATACTCTTTACTATCAACATAAATTTCGTCATATCCTCCTTTTTGTTCATCAGCATCAGTAAGTTTCCATCTTTCCTGCAACCCTATCGACATGTCTGTAACAAACTTTTTATCAGCATATTGTGGTTCTGTTTCTTCCGGCTTTTCCTGTTTACTACAACCACTTGCTAATAATAGCAAGAAACACATTGCTCCTATAAAGATTTTTTTCAATTTTTTCTGCATAAAATTGCCCTCCTCATTTCCTAATCATTCGTAAAACGCCTCGGAAAATGTCATCACGCAGCAGATAAATATATTCTATGTGTACTGGATATTTTGACATAAAATTAGGATTTTTCTCAAAAAATTGTTTCTGTTCTGTTTCACACAAATGCATAATATACTTTTCATAAAAATCCAAATCATCACCAAATACATAATCGAAAAACCTAACCCTCTGCTTATGTGTCATATTATTTCTCCTTTGCGCCTTTCTTTTAATTATATTCGTTTTAACGAAGATATTCAAGTATAAGAATATCTTTTATGCTTAATTCATACAACTATTGTAGGAGGTGAGATAATGATTGACTATTCCCCATTTTGGGATACCTTAGAAAAATCAAATGACAACTGGTATACTTTAACAAATAAACATCATTTATCTCACAGTACGCTTCACAGATTAAAACATAACAAGGATGTATCTACTAAAACTCTGAATGACTTGTGCCGTATTCTCAATTGTGACATTTGTGATATATGTAGGTATATTCCTTCAGATGAAGACCAGCATCTATGAGGGGTATCATTTACATTGAAAAAATTTAGGTACTGCAATCTCAGCACCCTATATTATAAATTGATTATGGCAGCAGTTCATAAAACGTAAAAAAATAGGCATACCGGAGAAACTAATCTCTGATATGCCTTTTGTTTTACATACAATATTTTTTTACCAACTCTTCTAATTCTTTATTACTCGGAATGTTTTTATCTTCCTTTTTATAATAGATTGTCAATAAGTAAATTTCACAATCACTTTTCACTACATAATATATAATTCTATATCCGTTAGATTTTCCAACCTTAGTATCTGTATTTGCCATACGAACTTTTATAGTCTCGTTATCATCAAATACAAGCCCTGGTATAGTATCGCCTACAAGATTTCCTTTTTCTAATTCTTGTACTATCCCATCAACATCGTCCATAATGTTTTTAAATTTTTTCTTCTTTAAATAATAATTAATATCTTTTTCAAATCTAGCCGTTGGTATAATCTCAAACCGCATTTACTATTCATCCTCTAATGTATCATTTTTCATTTGTTGCCGGAACTCTTGCCAACTACGTTTTGGAATCTTCCCTTCACGCATTAACTTAACTTCCTGACACGATTGTTTGATTGATTCAGATATTGTACAAGGTCTTTCAATATTTATCATTGCGTTCATTTCAGACTCCTCCTTCTTCTTGTTACTCATATTATAACACCTCTCTTAATTACAATCAATGTTTATATCAATAGTATGCTAATAATTCTATGAAATAATCCTATTCACATTAAACACTAAAATAATCCCACATATACTTCTAAGATATATGGGATTATTCAAATGTTTAATTTATATTGTATATGTTCATAAAGGTATTTTGTCTCCTATCTATATACGCCACACATGCGTCATTCGCCGACGCCACAGCAATGCACTTGATCATCGTGTCGACCGTCTGTGTCTCTCCCGGCTCTAAAAAGACCTGAGATCCCCCCATAGAGGCTGCATACTCCGATACAGATACACTGTCAGTCAGTTTGATTTTCCCTTCATCCAATGCATCAAAAATCAATAGCAGTGTCATTACCTTGGTGACGCTCGCGGGCGGGAGTTGCTCATCTGCCGCTTTCTCATATATAATCTGCCCTGTGGATGCTTCCATTAAAATAGCAGACGGTGTGTCAATCTCTGGTTCAGCGGATATTGTTCCTTCTGTGGCAGACTGCGTGTTTTCATGCAGAATCAACTCGTTCTTTGGCATTGCGCATACGTCTGTGACACATAAGGCAACACTTACTATCAGTGCTAGAATTTTTTTCATGGCACCTGCTCCTTTATGAAATTTCGTCTGTTATTATTGTAATAGGACTATCAGGAAAATATGCACGATAGCAGAAGAAAACCTTGTAACACTATCTGCGCTTAGATTAAATCACTGACCCTATCGGATAAAATGAGTTCTCACAGCCTTGGGTACATCCGGTTGTTTAATTCCTGCTCTTTCTCCTGCTTCTTTGCACTTCAAAAAATATGCCATATTTTTCCCGAGATTTTTTAATGTCTGAATTCCTTCCTCGTCTTGAGTGACATCTTTAGGCGTGAAACCATGTGTCATATTCCAATATGTAGAAGAAATAACAGGCATCTCACCATATTTCCAAATAACGGTTCATTTGATCAAAAGTAGCTGTATTCCCTGCTCGTCTTGCGTTTACGATACAGGCAGCCGGTTTTAGCCTCATACGTTCGGGATCATTATTCCCCGCAAAAAATGCCGATCCATAAAGGCGCTCATAGCGCCATTCATGGAAGCATAATAGACCGGAGCACCAAATATAAATCCATCTGCCGTCCTTGCCTTTTCAATAAACTCATTGACCGTGTCATCTATTACACATTTCTTTCGTTCCATACATTTTCCGCAAAACATGCAGCCTGCAATCGGTTTTGTTCCAATATGGAAAATCTCTGTACCAATTCCTTCCTTCATTAATGTTTCTGCAACAACAGAAAGTCCTGTATAAATACACCCTTTCTTATGCGGGCTTCCATTCACTAATAATACATTCATTTTTTCATCTCCTTATTCTTTCTGAAATTTATAATAATGTAATCACACAAGCTGCTAGTGTCTTCGGCGGAATCAGCAACGCTCCAACCTTTCCATGCATCCGGATATTTATCGGAAGAAGCTGCTCGCTTTTGTTCAGCAGCAATACGGCAATTTCCTCTTCTGATGTCTGATAAGCAGTCACATCTATCTGCTCGCTGTACTTTGTCACAGCAATTCTCTTAGAACCAGGCCTAATATAGTGCGAAAACTGGTAAAACTCCGTCTGTGTCTTTTGTGGCATAAGTACATTCCTTTTTCTATCATATAAAACGGAGCGTGACAATAATTTCCTGCATGATTTGGTCCTCCATTCTCATCTAAAAGAAGGTTCCAATCATAAAACGCACACATCCCATGATTCATATCTCCAATAATTTCATGACACAGACGACTTGTTACCTGTTCAATATTTTTCTCGTCAAAAATACTGTATTCCAAACAGCTTTCCGACATAATCATCTTCATATTCGGATACTGTGTGCGCACCAATTCCATCGCCTCAAAATGATCGCCACTATACCAGTGAAAAGTAGCACCTGCTATCATATTTTTTTGTGTCCTCATCTACAATACCTCTGACTCTCCCAAAAATTCTTTCTTTATTGTGATCCCAGATAAAAATCTCAATTCTCTCAAAACCATACTTTTTCAGTGCAGGATACATATAGTCTTTCAAAAAGATTTTCTCCTCTTTTGCCGTGAACAGACAGGAATCCCATCTCTGTATAGCATTAGGCTCATTTTGAAGCGATATTCGCTGCACATCGTATCCTCTTTCTGTAAATTCCCGAATATAGCGGCAAATATATTTCGCCCACAGTTCTTGATATTCCGGTTTTAATTTTCCTCCCATTTTTCTTGTGTTGCTCGTCTTCATAAATGCCGGAGGCGACCACGGAGACAGCATAAGTTTTAAGTCTTCTCCTCTTACTTTCTTTATGTCCTCCAGCATTGGGATCACATATTTTTCTGTTCTCTCAAAAGAAAAGCTAAGAAGTTCCTGATCGTTCGGATCTGACATGGCTTCGTATGTGTCCAAACAAAAATCACAGCTGTCCATATGAATACGAACTAGTCGGTAATTCATATTCTCTGGTGAAAAATAAGTCGTTATCACTTGTCTTTTCTGCTCTTCGTTCATCAGTGAATAGACATATGCTGCCGATTCCGTAACTGCCCCACCGAATCCCTCAAACATCTCATAAGTTATTTCCGGATACAAATTCACAACCTGACACTCTGTTCCTTCTGTGTCTTCATGCATCTGAACTGTCTGACTAAATTTATTTTCATAACCTGATCCCTGCATATGAATATTATATTTTATTTTCATTGTCACACGCCTCCTTGATTTAAATTCATTTTACTACTTATTTTCTTTATATTTTCCAATTGCAAGATCCGCAACTGCTTTGTCATAATATTTATCTAGATCAAAAAATAACATACAAACAAATGCGATTGCTGTGCTGATCGCCGGGATCCAAATAAAAGAAATATCCAGCGAACAAATTGCCGAAGCCGACGTAGGATTTTTGTCAAATCCGCCAGCTCCGAGTACCCAGCCAAGAACCGCCGTTCCTACATCGGAACCAACTTTAGAGCAAAAGGACGAAGCAGCATTTCCCATACCAGTTGCTGAAATTCCTGTTTTCCACTCTCCAAATGTAATCGCATCCTGCAAAAGTCCATACACAGCGGCCGAACTGCATCCAAATCCGAATCCTTTAATCACGCTGCACACTAGCAAAAATGGTATATTTGTATGGGTAAATGCTGTCAGAACAAATCCAAGTGTAGCAAGTCCCATTCCTGTCATAACCAAGTATCTTTTTGACATTTTTTTCATAATAAAAGGTGTTACAAACATGATTGCTATCTGAGCAGTCGATAAAAAATTTGCAATCGGTGTATAAGCAGCTTCATTTTTTACTACATACTGTGCATAATAAAACCCTGCTCCATAAAAGGTTGACATCAGGAAATACAGTGAAAACATCAGTACAATAAGAAGCACCCAGTATTTGTTCCTCATCAATGATTTTAACGCTGTAATCGGCTTTACGCTCTCTTTTTGTGACTGCTCTGTCCCAACTCGCTCCTTGCAAAAGTAAAAGGAAATCAAAGCGAGCACAACATAAGCAACCATTAGTATGATAAAAGTGATAGTCCAGCCTTTTTGAGCATACTCATCTCCATTTCCAAAATATGCACACATTTTCATTACGACTGTATTTATAGTCATTGTACCTACCGTGGCAAAAAGCATACGGAAATTTCCAAGAAGCCCTCGCTCATACTGATTGGTTGTCATCAATTCATTCAACGCAGAATAAGAGACCGCAACGCCCGTATAAAAGACGGTTGATACCAGATTGTACGTCAGAAACATATAGGCGAACTGTATTCCACCGGTCAAAGACTCCGGTACAGTGAACATCAAAACAGTACATACTGCGAGTGGTACACAAAGTCTTAAAATCCACGGACGTGCCTTTCCCCATTTCGAATTTGTATTGTCGATAATCACACCCATAATCAAATCTGAAATTCCATCCAAAAACTTTGATATCCCTATAATAGATGCCGCCACCACTACATCTACCCCTACAACACTTACATAATAAACTAATAGAAAGGCATTAATGGATGAACAAATCAAATTATTTGAATAATCTCCCAATCCATATGCCAGACGTTCCTTCAATGATAATTTAGCATTTGATTCCATACTTCTATTCATAATCCTAATCCCTCTTTTCCTGTGTGCATTTCGCTATTTTACTTCAGGCATCCAATCCATTGCGATGGTTCTTCCTAAATCCCATGGTTCCCAGCCACTCCAATTCGGAGTATTTACTGTGTCCAACAGCAGTTTGTAATTCCAATAGAAATATCCATTTCCTCTTTTCCAAGCTTCCAGTTGTGCTTCTGCAATCTTCTGGTAAATATTGCGTTTTTGTTCTTCGCCAATCGTTTTCTTGTTTTCAGCTACTATCCCGTTTAATTCAGTCTGTCCACCCTTTGTATCAAAACCACATGCCATACTGTTAAAAAGACACCACTCGCCACAAATAACCGGAACATAACGCTTAGTCTCCTCAATTGTTTTTGCATAGTGTTCCTGAATATATTCCACATATCCTTCTATCGTCTGTTCGCAGCCAAGAAGCTCTGCCATCATCAGATACTGGTGTGTATCCACCATAATATTTTCAAATTCTTTCTGTGCCAAATATTCTCTGCATTCTTTCAACTCAAAACCATCATGAAACACAATGGTTTTATCTGTATACTTTCGGATTCGCTTATACGCCTCTGCATAAAATTTTTTCAAAAATTCCATTGACACCGGTTCTGATCCCTCTGCCATTTTTAAATCTCTCGCCGGATATCTAGAGGACATATCCATCATATTCCATGTTCGCTCTGTCAATGGCTCATTGATTACTTCAATCCCCAAAAGTCCTTCTCTCTGCCCATACCTTTCCGCTAATCTTTCCAACAGTTTTAACACAAACTCAACTTCTTTTGGATTCTTGCTCCATTTGCACACTCCTGTGATACCGCTATTGTCCAAACCATTCTGACTTTCCGGCACTGTATGAAGATCAATCAAATTTTTAAGCTCAAACCGCTCTGCCCAATTAAATGCCTTATCTAGTTCTTCCACACAACCGATAAACGGCGGTCTGTCACCAAAAATAAAATATGAAATAGGAATTCTAACGCTGTTCATTCCCATCTGATGGATTACCGCAAAGTCTCTCTCCGTAATATACTCTGCCCTATGCGTTTTAATCCTCTCTTCATACCTTTCTTTCGGAAGATCCTGTGCCAGATAATATTCATCTTCTGCCTCTGTGTCTCTAAACATTGCCGGGCTCATCCATTTTTCTAAAACCAGCCAGTTTCCCAAATTTACACCTTTTATCTGCATAAGTAACCACTCCTTTTATCGTCTCTTGCTTTCTGGTTTTAGAATACATAAAAAGAAAGCCTTTTTCTATCAAAGAAAAAGACCTTATATCAAAATTCCGTACTTTATTCATTTCTGACATTATACACAAAAATAAGATGTGATTTTTATGCATATTTTTATTTTATCTGTATCCCATATTTTTTTCGATACGCTCCAAGTGTCATTCCTGCAAACCTTTTGAATGTCTGCCCAAAATGGCTTTTGCTGGAAAAACTATAGCAAGCAGCAATTTCACTATATGTATCCTCGCTGTACATCAATAACTCTTTTGATGCCTCTATTTTCTTTTTCAAAATATAGTCCGAAACTGTTATGTTCTCTTCTCTTAAAAACGCTTTATACAAACCACTCTGACTAATCTTCAACTCCTTTGCCAAAAACGAGGTGCTGATCTTGTTATGAAGATTTCTGGCAATTATCAGTTTTGCTTCCTCTACTAACGGACTGTTAGAAGATGGCTTATTCGCATTTTTCACTTCATGTACCATACGTGTCAGATACATCTGTGCCTCTACTGTCACAGTATCTACTTCCGGAATGGATTTTGCTCTTTCCAGTTTTTGAATTGCGGCATCACTAAATGTCAGCGCCCGCTCCACTCCTACGCCTCCTTCAATTGCGCTCCGCACTGAAATTGCAACAGCCACAATTCCTAAGTTTTTTCTGCTTCGGAGAGGATCCTGCGCCAATGTTCCGAATTTGCCTTTATATCCATTGGCGCGACTCTCTTTTAAAAGAAACACATCTCCTGTCCGTATCGCTTCTTGCTCTCTCAATTCCTGATCATACGAATTATGAAGCTGCTCTTCTTCTCTATAAGTATAAGAAATCTTTACCGCATTATGCTCCATATCCGTAAAAGCTGAAGAAATATTGGAATACTGTACATACATCTGCTCCGCATCCAATGTCTCTCTTGACAGCATATCATGAAGCATGAGCACTCCTTCATCGAATACTTCTTTTTGTCCCTTTACCATTTTATAGACTATGCTTTTATCAACGCCATGAATGCTCTTTATCCTCTCTGACACATACGCCGGTTCCCCATCAAAACAATAAGGTCCCATAACAATCCGGTTCCCTGTCTCCTTGTCCAGGCTCGCCGCATATAAGACAGAATCCATTTCTATATGTACATAAATTTCCGACACCTTTGCTTTCTGCAAAAGCATCTCTTCAAAAGCTTGGTCGACCACTAGGATATCTGGTTGCTCTTCCTGTTTTCCGTATTCTGCAATCCTTTCCCTGTTCACTCCATATATACGAATTGTCGTATGCAATAGCTTTGCTAATCGTCGACAAAGCCTATCTAGCGTAAGATAATTATTCACAAAACTCTCTCCCTCTCTCAAATTCTCATCAAATTTCTCACCCAATCCTGCCGTGATTTCTTTTTACGAACGCAAAATCTTCTCCACCAACGTATCTTTTATCTCCCATACACGTTCCGGGATATCCTCTTTTTTTTCAACATACAATGAATGTAGAAAATCAATTGTAAATAAAATCAGCAACACACTTCCCACAATTTTTCCTGCTTGAATCGGTATTCTCGACACGACTCCCTCCACAAATCTTTGAAGAAACAGGAATAAAAAAAGTGTATAAAATCCCCATGCAATTGAACTTTCTAAACATAAAACACCTTTGTAGTTGAAAGGTTTTTCATTATAATCCCACCAAATCTCGCCAAACACCCGTTTCATAATGACTGCCGTTAAGAATTCAATCGTTGTCGCAAGAAGAGAGCCTAATATAAAAAGCACCAGCCCATTATTGCTGTAAGGTCGTAATGCAAAAAATACAGTCAGTGCGCCAACTCCATAAATCGGACAAAACGGTCCAGTTGCAAACCCTCTGTTCGTTAATTTCTTATTGCATATAGACATATAGATTGATTCCACAACCCATCCTAATATACTGTATGTCAAAAACCACAAGATTACGTGATAACTGTCAAATCCAAAAATCATTCTATTCCACCACATCGTTTTCTCACTCCTCTATAAAAATACTTGTCCCATTTTATCACAGTTCTTTCAGAATATCCACCATCTTCATAAAGTCTTAAATATTTTATGTGACAGCAGTGGACTCAATCGTCAATGGTTGAACTGCTGCTGTTTTCATAGACAAAAAGGAAGTGTCCTAAAACACTTCCTTCATTTTGCACATATTAGTTAAATTTACGTTTTCTAGCAGCTTCAGATTTTTTCTTACGTCTTACGCTTGGTTTTTCGTAATGTTCTCTTTTACGAATCTCTTGTTGAATACCAGCTTTTGCACAGTTTCTTTTGAATCTGCGTAAAGCGCTATCTAACGTCTCATTATCTTTTACGATTACATTTGACATAGTCTCACACCTAACCTCCCTCCAGTCCTATATTGTGCATCATACGACTGTTTGGGTATTTTTTTATTGCACTATATAGAATTATAGCATATTTTTTTCATTCGTCAACTACTTTTTTGAAAAAACTATAACCGTAATAGTTCCTGCATGTACAAAGTCTATTTGAGCTGTTCTCCCAAAACTTCTGCTACTTTGGCAATCGCATCCGCAATTCCTGCCGGATTCTTTCCACCTGCCTGAGCCATATTCGGACGACCACCTCCGCCACCGCCTACAAGCGCTGCAATTCCTTTGATTAGATTACCTGCGTGAGCTCCCTTTGCCATTGCTTCATCTGTCGCCATCGCAATCAAGTTTACTTTTCCGCTTGCAGAAGATGCAATCACAACAACGCCTTCTCCTAATTTTTCTTTCAACTGGTCACCGAGATCACGAAGACCGTTCATATCGACGTCCTCAATAGCTGTGGCGAGCAGCTTCACTCCATTCACTTCTTTTACCTGGTTCATCACATCACCCAAAGCATCTTTTGCCGCTTTGCTCTTCAGTGATTCAATCTCACTTTGCAACGCCTTCATTTCAGCCTGCATGTGTTCAATTTTTTCTTTTAAGTTGGCAGGAGTTGATTTCGCAGCTTTTGCAGCTTCTGCGAGTTCTTTTTCCACTTCTTTGTAATAACAAAATACACCGTCTCCTGTCAATGCCTCAATACGGCGCACGCCTGCCGCAACACCTGCTTCTGAAACAATCTTAAATGTTGTAATGTTCCCTGTATTGCTTACGTGTGTACCTCCACAGAGCTCTTTGGAGAAATCTCCCATTGATACGACTCTTACATCCTCTTCATATTTTTCTCCAAACAATGCCATGGCCCCTGTTGCTTTTGCCTGTTCAATATTCATAACTTCTGTTACAACCGGAACATTTTTAGCAATCTCCGCATTTACAATGTTCTCCACTTTTTCTAATTCTTCTGGCGTCATCGCTGAGAAATGTGCAAAGTCAAAACGTAGTCTGTCCGGTGTCACAAGGGAACCTTTCTGCTCTACATGCGAACCAAGCACTGTCTTTAATGCTTTCTGCAACAAGTGTGTTGCACTGTGATTCTTACATGTGTTTGCTCTTTCTCTTTCTGCAACTTCCAATGTAACAGAATCTCCCACTTTGAACATTCCCTTTGTCACGTTACCGACATGCCCGATTTTTCCACCTAGTAATTTGATTGTATTGGTCACAGTAAATTCTGCACCCTCAGTACAGATGATACCTGTATCGCCTTCCTGACCACCCATCGTCGCATAAAACGGAGTCTCATCGACAAAAATTGTTCCATTCTGTCCCTCAGTGATTGCCTCCACAATCTCACTTTCTGTTGTGAGAACACTGATTTTTGAAGTATGTGTCAGTCTGTCATATCCGATAAATTCTGATGTCACAGATGCATCAATCTCATCGTATACAGTGGCATCCGCACCCATATAGTTCGTCACTTCACGGGCATTACGCGCCTTTACTCGCTGCTCCTCCATAGAAGCCTTAAAGCCTGCTTCATCAATTGTATATCCTGCTTCTTCCAAAATCTCTTTTGTCAGATCAAGCGGGAATCCATATGTGTCATATAACTTGAATGCATCCGCACCCGAAAGAACTGTCTTTCCAGCTTCTTTCATCTCATCCTGCATAGATGCCAAAATGCTAAGTCCCTGATCGATTGTCTTGTTAAATTTATCTTCTTCCTGTGCCAGTACTTTAAAGATAAATTCTTTCTTTTCTTCCAACTCCGGATAACCATCTTTGGAGCCTTCGATTACTGTTGCACTTAATTTTGCAAGGAATTTTCCATCAATTCCAAGAAGACGTCCATGACGAGCCGCACGTCTGATCAGACGGCGAAGTACATATCCTCTTCCCTCATTTGTCGGCATGATTCCATCTGAAATCATGAATGTTGCAGAACGAATATGATCTGTGATCAAACGGATAGATACGTCTTTATCTGCATCTGCTTTGTATTCTACACCTGCAAATTCACATGCTTTGTCACGAAGAGCCTTGATTGTATCTACGTCGAAAATAGAATCTACATCCTGTACAACAGAGGCAAGTCTTTCTAATCCCATACCAGTATCAATATTCTTTTGCTCTAACTCTTCATAGTTGCCATTTCCATCATTGTCAAACTGTGTGAATACGTTGTTCCAGATTTCCATATATCTGTCACATTCGCACCCAACTGTACAGTCCGGACTTCCGCATCCATATTTTTCTCCCCGATCATAATAAATCTCTGAACACGGACCACATGGACCGGAGCCGTGTTCCCAGAAGTTATCTTCTTTTCCAAATTTAAAAATTCTCTCCGGTGCGATTCCCATCTCTTTATTCCAAATATCAAATGCTTCCTGGTCGTCCACATATACAGACGGATACAGTCTGTCCGGATCAAGTCCTACTACTTCTGTCAAAAATTCCCATGACCAGTGAATTGCCTCTCTTTTAAAGTAGTCTCCAAAAGAAAAGTTTCCAAGCATCTCAAAAAATGTACCATGGCGAGCTGTCTTTCCGACATTTTCAATATCACCTGTACGGATACATTTTTGGCATGTTGCCACTCTTTTTCTCGGTGGTATCTCCTGTCCTGTAAAATATGGTTTCAACGGTGCCATACCCGAATTGATCAATAATAAACTTTTATCGTTATTTGGAACTAACGAAAAACTTTTCATCACAAGATGTTCTTTACTCTCAAAAAAGTCCAAAAACATTTTTCTCAGTTCATTTACTCCATATTGTTGCATGATTTTCCTCCTCAGCATCTTAAATTCGCTAATAATTCATTATAAATAGATTTCTGTTCTTTGTCAATCAATGGCAGAAAAACTGTTGACACTTTCACTTTTTTGCTTTAAAGTGTAGAATTATAAAAGAAAACCAAAGAAAGGATGAATACTATGATAAATCAAATTACCGGACATACACGTCTGACCGGTCTTTTAGGAAGCCCGGTCGAGCACAGCATCTCACCAATGATGCACAATGAGGCATTTCAACAATTAGGGCTTGACTATGTATACCTCGCTTTTGATGTTGGGACTGACAAATTAAAAACGGCTGTAGAAGGGATTCGTACCTTAAACGTACGCGGATTTAATCTGACAATGCCGGACAAAAACCTAATGTGCTCTCTCTGTGACAAACTTTCTCCTGCTGCTGAGATCATCGGTGCGGTCAACACTGTCGTAAATGACAATGGCGTTCTTACCGGATATACAACCGACGGTGTCGGTTACATGCACGCGGTGGAGGATGCCAGTCACAACATCATCGGCAAAAAGATGACACTACTCGGTGCTGGCGGCGCCGCAACTGCAATTTTAGTGCAGGCTGCACTAGATGGTGTGTCTGAAATTTCCGTATTCAATGTGCGGGACGACTTTTTCGCGCGTGCCGAAAAAACAGTTGCTGATTTAAACGAACGAACAAACTGCAAAGTAAGATTATTTGATTTTGAAAATCCTGATATTTTAAAAAGAGAAATATCTGAAAGCGCAATTTTGACAAACGGAACTTCTGTAGGTATGTCTCCTAACATCGATGCCTCCATCATCAAAGATGCTTCCGTATTCCACAAAGACCTGATTGTCTCTGATGTCATCTACAACCCGGAAGAGACAAAATTGTTAAGACTTGCAAAAGAAGCAGGATGTCCGACATTCAATGGTCTGTATATGCTTTTATACCAAGGCGCGGAGGCATTTCGCCTATGGACTGGGAAAGAGATGCCAATTCCAATCATTAAAGAAAAATATTTTTCAAGATAGCCAATTGAAAAAAGCGATATTCGTCAATCCCCCGACAAATATCGCTTTTTTTAAGATTCCTTTAGTTTTGCAATCATCTCTTCACAGATCTGCAATACACTCTTGTTGTCCGTATGTATGATCACATCAGCCGCTGTCTCATATTTCTGTCTTCGCTGCTCCATCATATTCGCAATAAACTCCACATTTTTATTGCCATTTAAAAGCGGACGCTCGTCGCTGTCTTTCACGCGATTTAAGATTGTCTTCGGATCCGCCGTCAAAAGAACAACCTTTCCGTTCTTTTTCATCTCTTTTACATTCTGCTCACGAAGTGCAGCACCTCCACCGCAGGAAACAATCGTATTTTTCGTTGCCTGCATCTCAATCAAAAGATTTGTCTCTAAATTGCGGAAATACTCTTCCCCATAAGTTGCAAAAATATCCGGAATACTCATATCCTCCCGCTCTGCAATCAATTGATCCATCTCAACCACATGCATGGCAAATACATCTTTTAAATACTGTGATACCGTACTTTTTCCGGCACCCATAAACCCAATCAGGATAATGTTGTAGGAAAATAATTTTTGTGCTTGAATCCGCTTGCTGTTCCTTACAATACAGTGGAACACATCTTCAATCTCTTTTTCATATCGATTATCCTGTAATTTTCCTTTGAGCTGGCGATTTTGTTTCTTTTCCTGCTGTGGTTGTAAAATCGGAATCCCATACTCCTCTTTATACGCCATAATTTTTTCTATAATAGAGTTACGCTCTACCAAAGCATCAATAATTCTGTCATCGCATTCTGCTAACCGTTCTCTGTATAATTCTAAATCATTCATATTCTTTCCCCCTTTAAAGCACAAAAGTTTTCTCCAATGGTATTTTATGCTTTTTTCTGTATAAATGCAAGAAGAAATATGAATATTCTAAAAATTTCTTGTTTACATCACGTACAAATGGGTGTAATATATATACATCATGAATTTAAAGTGATAAAGTATTTAAGATTAATATAAGGAGACATCTACCATGAAAATTCACGTAACATGCAGTAAAGATTATGATATCTATCTCCAAAAAGGGCTTTTGGAGCAGATTCATAATTATATCGACTGTCAGCGAAAAATATTTATCATATCTGATGACAATGTACCCGAATGTTATCAGCAGACGGTATCGAAACAATTCCCAAATTCCTATCTTCACATTGTAACACATGGAGAAGGTGCAAAAAGTTTTGCAGTAATGGAAGATTGTTTAGCACAAATGCTGCGGCGAAACTTTTCCCGTAAAGATCTGGTTATCGCCCTCGGCGGCGGTGTCATCGGAGATCTTGCCGGCTTCGTGGCAGCCAGCTATATGAGAGGAATTGATTTTATAAACATACCGACTACAACATTATCTCAGATAGACTCCAGCATCGGCGGAAAGGTTGCGATCAATTTAGATGGCATCAAAAACTGTGTCGGTGCATTCTATCAGCCAAAGATGGTTCTCATTGATCCCCTTGTATTGAATACTTTGCCAAAAAGACATTTTTATAATGGTCTTGTGGAGGCAATCAAGGCAGGATTGATTCAGGATAAGGAACTGTTTGAACTATTTGAGCAGGACGAACTTGATATTGAACAGATCATTTACCGTTCACTGCTTGTCAAAAAGTATGTTGTAGAGCAGGATGAAACAGAACAGGGGTTGCGAAAGATTTTAAACTTTGGTCACACGATTGGTCATGCATATGAAAGCTATTATCACCTTCGCGACTATTACCACGGAGAATGTGTGGCACTTGGTATGATGGCAATTCTCAAGAACCCTGAGATTAAAGAAAGACTCTCCAAAATACTGGAACGCCTTCAGATTGACACAACCTGTGATGCCGAGAAAGACAACGTTTTTACTTATCTTGGCAAAGACAAAAAAGCTGACCATGACCGGATTACGATTGTAAAAGTAGAACAAATCGGTCATGCAGAATTGGAAGATATTCCAATTACAGATTTAAGAACTTATTTATAAAAGGATTTGATTACTATGAAAAATACATTTGGAAATAACATTACTGTTACGATTTTCGGGGAATCCCACGGTCCTGCCATCGGGGCAGTTATTGACGGGATGCCTCCCGGAATCAAAATTGATTCCAGCTTTATCAAAAAACAGCTGGACAAGCGGAAACCAAAGGGAAAGATTTCTACAGCACGTGTCGAGAGTGACCGGGTTCAAATTATAAGCGGTGTCTTTGAAGACTATTCCTGCGGAACACCGATCTGTCTTCTGATTCAAAATCAGAACCAGCACTCCAAAGATTACAGCAAAACAAAAGCGCTCGCCCGCCCATCTCATGCAGACTACAGTGGATATTGCAAATACCTTGGATTTCAGGATTACCGCGGAGGAGGACATTTCTCCGGAAGGCTGACGACACCGCTTGTCGCAGTCGGCGCCATCTGCCTTGATATGCTTGCAAGCAAGGGTATTTATGTTGCCTCCCATTTAAAAAGCATCAAGGATATCGAAGATGTTTCTTTTTCTTCCGATGAAGAACTGCTGAAACAACAGATGGACAAAGTCAATGACGAATATTTTGCAACGATTGATGATACCGTCAAAGAACCGATGAACCGAGTGATTGAAGATGCCTTTCACAGTCTGGACTCTGTCGGCGGCACGATTGAGACGGCAATTGTCAATATGCCTGCCGGCGTGGGTGAGCCGTATTTTGACTCGGTTGAGAGTATTCTCTCCCACGCGCTCTATTCTGTAGGTGCCGTAAAGGGAGTTCAATTTGGAACCGGATTCCCAATCAGCCGGATGTACGGCTCAGAGGCGAATGACAGCTTCCGCATGAAAGATTGTAAAGTCATCACTTCAACTAACCACAATGGCGGTATCAACGGCGGTATTACGAACGGAATGCCAATTATCATCACAACGGCAATCAAACCAACGCCTTCTATTTATCAAAAGCAGGATACCATCAATTTCCGTGAACGTTCCGATGAGGAGATCTGTATCGAGGGAAGACATGATCCTTGTATCGCTCACCGTGCGCGTGTAGTCATCGACAGCGTGGTAGCAATTGGACTGGTCGATCTTCTTCTGACCAGATACGGACAACTCTATTTCCAGAGCGAGCCAAAAGAAAATTTTTAATAGAAAGTAGGGAAAGACAATGATTATTACACTGAAAAAAAATACACCAAATCAAGAAGTAGACCACTTAATTCAGCAATTTGAATCACAAGACCTGAAAGTAAGCCTGATTACCGGAGAAAATTACAATGTGTTTGGTTTGGTCGGCGACACTGCACAATTGGATGAAAGGAGAATCCTTGCAAATGAATGGGTAGAAAATGTACAGAGAATCGCTGCTCCATATAAGATGGCAAACAGAATGTTTCACCATGAAGATTCTATTATTGATGTGGGCGGCATCAAAGTCGGCGGACAGGAACCGATTGTTATTATCGGTGGACCATGCTCTGTGGAAGGCAGAGAAATGATGGAAGAAATTGGGGTCGATGTCAAAAACGCTGGTGGCTCCATGCTCCGCGGCGGCGCTTACAAACCCAGAACATCTCCTTATGCTTTTCAGGGAATGGGATATGACGGAATCATGTGCATGGTAAATGCCCGCAGCAAAACTGGACTTCCGATTGTCTCTGAGCTTATGAGCACAGACAAAATTGAAGAATTTGAAGAACATGTAGATCTGGTTCAGATCGGCGCACGCAATATGCAAAACTTTGATCTGTTAAAAGCAGTTGGTAAAATGACAAAACCAATCTTGTTAAAACGTGGTTTGAGTGCAACAATCGAAGAATGGATCATGTCAGCAGAATACATTATGGCAAGCGGAAACCCAAATGTCATCTTCTGCGAACGTGGTATCCGTACTTTTGAAAAATATACAAGAAATACTTTGGATTTGAGTGTGATTCCTATTCTGAAAGAAAAAACTCACCTTCCTGTGAGCATCGATCCATCCCACGCAACCGGAGACTGGAAACTTGTAGAATCTATGTCTCTTGCCGCAATCGCAGCAGGTGCCGACGGTCTTATCATTGAAGTACACAATAATCCGGAATGTGCATGGAGCGACGGCATGCAGTCTCTAAAACCAGAGAAATTCAAGAATGTAATTGAGAAAGCCAAACTGGTTGCCCAGTCTGTAGGAAGAAGTGTCTATGAGGGCTAGAATCACCCCTGCAAAGATAGACTCAGGAAATATCACTATTCCGCCGAGCAAGTCTTTGGCGCACCGTGCAATTATCTGTGCCTGCCTTGCTCCTGGCAGAAGTGTAATCTCCAACATTGATTATAGCGTAGATATTCGGGCAACCATAGAGGGCATGCGCCATCTTGGTGCCAGTATCAAAGAAGACAAAGATACGCTTTTCATCGACGGCATTGAGACATTCCAATATGATGGAGACATTGTAAATTGCCATGAATCCGGCTCTACACTCCGTTTCTTTCTACCAATCTTTTCTTTGAGCAAAGAGAAGGTAACTTTTGAAGGGAGCAAACGCCTCGTGGAACGTCCGCAAAATGTCTACGAGACATTGTTTCAACAACAGGAGATCACATTTATCCGTGAATATCCTTATATAACGATTGACGGTAAATTACGGCCGGGGGAATTAACTTTGAAAGGCGACGTCTCCTCGCAGTTTATCACAGGACTTTTATTTGCCCTCCCTCTTTTAGATGGTGATTCCATCATCCATATTGAGCCGCCATTCGAATCCCGTTCCTATGTGGATCTGACTCTTCAGATGCTGCATTATTTTCACATCGCAGTGGAATATGAAGATGCGTACACCTTAAAAATAAAAGGAAATCAGCAGTACCATCCAACCGACATTCATGTGGAGGGCGATTATTCTCAGCTTGTTTTTTGGGCATCTCTTGGTCTTTTGAATCACACAGTCGAGACGCATGGACTCGCTTTGGATTCTCTGCAGGGAGATAAAAAAGTCATTGACATTTTAAAAGATATGAACGCCAGAATCCAACCTCTTACTGATGGATATCGCTTCTGTCCAAGTACATTAACCGGTACCATAATTGATCTCAATAACTGTCCTGATCTTGGGCCAATGCTGTTTGCTCTCGCTACACAGGCAGCCGGAACGACCACATTTTTAAATGCCGGACGGCTTCGCATCAAGGAATCCGACCGGATTACTGCAATGGAGACGGAGCTAAAAAAACTAGGTTGTTCCATCTCCTCCACCTTTGACACTGTGTCTATCACCGGTCCTACTAAAATACAAGGTGATGTAATACTTCACGGTCATAACGATCACCGGATTGTGATGGCTTTGGCTATTCTCTCTACAATCGCAAAGGAGCCTATTGCCATCGATGATGTCGAAGCAATCAACAAAAGTTATCCAGGATTTTCCAAAGATTTAGCCTCCTGTGGAATCTTTATACCATTTACTAATTAAAAAAGGCAGAGAAGATTTTGAACTGCTCCCCGTCAAGTAGACAATTGAAAAAATATAAAATTTTCCTGCCAACAGATTATTTCTGTTGGCAGTTTTTATGCTGCCTGTAAATAAATTTCATGTTTTTCCATCGGTGTTAAAATTCCGAGATTCCTTTGCAGCCGTTTATTGTTATAGTAATCTATATAATCTTCTATCATTTTCACAAGCGTTTCTCTGTCTGTGAATCTTTTCCCGTAGTAGTGTTCTCTCTTTAAAATCCCCCAGAAGCCTTCCATTGGACCATTATCAATACACTTTGCAACTCTGGACATACTCTGTATCATGCCTGCCGCTTCCAGTTTTGTGTGAAATAATCGATTTGTATATTGGAAGCCTCTATCACTATGACATAATGCATGAGCATCAGGATTATTGGATATCGCAATGTCAAAAGTGTCAAAAACCAGGGCATTGTTATTGCTATCACGAATTACATAAGATACAATTCGTCGTTCGTATAAATCCAGTATTGCACTAAGATACACCTTATGCTTTTCCATTCCAGTGTAGTATTTAAATTCTGTTACGTCTGTAAGCCATTTTTGATTTGGTGCGTCTGCAGAGAACTCTCGATTTAATAAGTTTTCTGCTATGAATTGTGGATTGGCTGCCTGACGTGTACTTCCTTTGTTCGCGTATTTTATTGTGGATTTGATGTCTTTTTTTCGGCAGATACAAAGTACTCGTTTACCATTTACCTTTATATTATGATAACGTTCCAAATCATCTCGAATTCTACGATACCCTTTATCTGGGGATTCTGTGTGTATTTTTTCAGTTTCTTCTGCAATGCGAAGATTTTCCATTTCATGAACTGGTATTTCCCTATGAAGCCATTTATAATAAGCAGCTCTGCTTACATTTCCAAGTATACAAAGTGCACGAATTGGATATCCATAGGTTTCATTTTCTTCTTTGATTGCCTGATAGATCTGTTCATGTCTTAACAGGCTTAGCCCCGCCTCCTCTCTATTTCGTCGAGTTTTTTTAAGAACGACACTTCCATTTTTGCTTTTTGGCGTTTCGATTTTTCTAATTTTAATTCAGCCCGAAGTCGTTCAATCTCAGTAAGAGAAGCATAGGGCTTTCTCTTGCCACGATTGTCTTGTAAGGCATCAATCCCATCCTTTTCATACTTAATCGTATAATTACGTGCCTGTTGATAAGAAATGCCATATTTTTCTGCCGTTTCAGCATAATTATGTGTATGAGAAATACAATACTGAACGATTTCAACACGTTCTTCAAATGTAGTTTTTCTACCTTGGGTCATGATCGGTGTTCCTCCTGTTCCGGAAGCCTTCAGCTCCTCATGACCATTATACTTCATAATCCAATTCCGTAGTTGCATAGAAGAACGAATCTGGTATTTTTGCAAATATCAGCATAGGAGCCCTTCCCACTTAGATAATCAGATACAGCATTTGCTTTGAGCGCAGCAGAATAGGTTGCATTTTTTGAAGTGGTTATAAGACCATCCTCTCCAAGTGATTGATATAATGCGATCCACTCATAGATTCTTGAGGGATTAATTCCCAATCGCTTTCCTTCATGATTTGCAGTAGTTGTTCCATTTAAGCATTGTAGGACAATATCCATTTTTAATTCAAAAGAGAATTTTGCTTTCCTTCCCATAAAATATGCTCCCTCATAAGTAACAAGTTTTTTATTATTTCACTTGTCTACCTAGAAGGGAGCATATCATTTTTTATCTTCTCCACCTTTTTTATTAATTTCTTCTTCTCTTTTTATCTGCTATTAAAATGATACCGCCTGATACAATCACCAACATGATCATCAATAAAATCATTGTTCCATCCCCTGTTGTTGCACTATTGTTAGGTTTGTTATTAGGAGTTGATTTTACAGTATCTTTCTTTTCCAAACCGGCAATTGTCTTTTTAAGCGCTTCTGCCATCATATCCACTTTTGCCTGTTTTGTAATATCAAGTTCACATACAACTGCTGCTTTCGCTTCTTCTAATTTCTTCACAGACTCTTTTGTGTATCCGCTTAAATCTTTTGGAATTTCCGCAAGCGCTTCATCTACTTTCGAGTAGTCTGCTTTCTTCATTACCAAATTCTTTTCTGCTTTCTCAAGCGCATTCAATACATTCTCGATATCTTCTTTTGCTGCATTTTCATCTTTTAAGATTTTTTGAGCATCGGCGATTGCTTTTTCCATTTCTGAGAAATCCTGATATAAGTTTTTGCCTAATTGACTTACTTCTTCTAACTTTCTCTGTAATGCCTCAAAATTGTCTGGTTTTTCAGGCTGTACAGGAACTTTCTCCACTAATTCATCAATCGCATTCAAAATCGCTTCTGCCATCGCATCTACTTCTGCCTGTTTTGTGATATCCAAATCACGTACAACTGCATCTTTTGCAGCATTCAATTTTGTTACAGATTCTTCTGTGTAAATACTCAAGTCGCTTGGAATTTCTGCAAGCGCTGCATCCACTTTACTGTAATCTGCTTTTTCCACTACCTGTTGTTCTGCTAAAATCTTAATAATAGCAAAAGAATGTTTTTTCAATTTGATAATCTGTCCTTCCGGCATCTTCCCCTTCTCAGTCTGAACAGATACTTTTTCCGGTGCCTCAAGTGAATTTTCATCTGTAATTGTCTTAGACTCCAATCTCTGAATCTCAATGTCACGCCCACTTACATCTACACTTTTCACATCTAACATAACATTCTGATCTTTTTCGCGATCCGCATTGACAAGTGCAACATACATATTTCCTTCTTTGTCAACACTTACAAGCGAAGATAATGTTTTCACACCATTACTCATAGTCGGCTCTTTTTCAAATGTTGCATCTACCACATTCTCACCAAAGCCGGCATTTAACATCTGAAACACATGTGCAGATGGAGTTGAGAAAAATGCGAATTTTCCTTCTCCTGTCTTTGTATCTGCACCTTCTTGAGGCACAGCCTGTATCACAGCCTGCTGTGTAGGCCCTAACGAATCCGCTCCCGAACTGTACCAGTCGGATAAGCAATGTTTCTGAATATATGGGCTTCCAAGTTTTACATATTCCATAATTACTTTCGCAATATAGATTGCATGTGTCTGCGAGCGAACCTGAGATTCTGTATTTCGAAAAATACCGTACTCGCTGATAACCGGAACTTTGCCTTCTGGTAACTGGTCCACATAATCTCTTACTTTCCGGATTCCTGCATTTGCTGCTTTCTTCATCGCGTCATCATAAAATGCATCTGCATTTGCTCCACCATTCACAGAACCTGAATACGGATGAATTGTCATACCGTCATACCATTCATTTGCACCAACGTCACTCATTCTCTTGATAAACCCGTTTGACTCAAAACTTGTGTACACATTTGCTTCGTAGTTTGTCTTCTCGATCTCATTGATTTTTTCTGTTGTCTGCTTGATTGCCTTTGACACATCAATAAAACCTTGTCTGTCTACTGTGTAAGTTGCATAGATATTTTCCCCTTTTTCCGGAATCATACCATGTATTCCATCACCAAATATAATTCTTCCTGTGCTGTAATCAACTACACAGTGTTTGTCTGTTGCTTTTGAATTTTCCAAGTCCGCTACACCTGTCCATTCCTGTAAATTTCCATCTGTACCTACAAATACTCTTACATCGTCATTAACCGCTTTGTATTCTGGGTCTTCTACAATTTTCCCATCAACCAGTTTTCCCGGATTCTGGTTGGCATAACGCAAATAACGTACTAAATTGGGTTTTCCATCACTTTGGGAAGCCACCTTATTCCAATCTTCCTCCTCCACTGCATATTTCTGTACAAATTTTGCCTGTCCGCCTTCTGTATAAGCTTTTTCTGCCCCTGCATCACCATTTACGTATGTTGTCCAATATCCTTGAGAAGCCGTTCCATCTGAGCCGCCCCATGCCTGCTGCATCTCATTTCCAATTTCAAAGTATCGTACATTGTAAGGTTCTTTATGACCATTGTCCGCACGAACCTGTGCCCAATCAATTCCGCCATTTGGATTCGTTCCGACTTTTGCATTCAAAAATTCTACCAAATCTGATGCATCCTGTGCATTTCCACGTCCGAGACTGTACACATACACAATTTCCGAATCTACCTGTTCTGCAAAATCTGCGATTTCTTTGATCCCGAAGTTAGGCTCAATACCACCCTGTCCTTGATTATTGTAAAATCCATGAATTTGTTTTTTTCTGTCTTCTTTATCTCCCAAAGTTGTCTTCCAATTGAACAAATTAGAAATCGTTCCTCCCGGATAACGAATAGAACCGAAACCAGCCTTCTCATACAACTCTGTGAAATCATCTTTCATCTTCATCCCTTTCGAATCAAATGTACCGTATCCGTTGAATGCATAGCGATGATTGATTCCAAAAATAGAATCCGGCTCAATTGTCTGCACTGTTTTCGCTGTGTCAATTGATAGTTTTACAGGAAACTCTGCTTCGTACTCTGCGATTGCTTTCTCAAGAGCTGTATAAGCTGCCTTCATCATATCTAAATTCGTGGCATCCTCTGCCTTTTTGAGTGCTTCTTTTAACTGTTTGACTTTTTCATTGTCTTCCGGACGCTTCTGACTCTCGGCAAGCTCTTTTCCTTCTTTGATCAATTTCTGCAATTCCTGTTTATATAACCCAGCAGCTTTATCTTCGTAGATAGCTTTTGCCTCATCCGCCGTCAATGCTTTTTCATACACATAAAACTCATCTACATCTCCCCGCATTGGATGCGGATCCGTATTTCCTTCATTTTTGTGCGCTCCAAGATGAAGTGACAATTTTTGATTCACCTCTTTATCCCCCATACTTTGAGTGCTATCCAACTCTCCGTTTACATAATACGTCACTTCATTTGTATCCTGATCAAACACTACTGTAACATGCTGCCAGTCTCCCTTTTGAACCGACTTTTTACTCAGCACATTTTTTTCATTTATAAATGTATTATATTTTCCATCTGCCTGCAAAGTAAGTAGCGAACGCCCTGCACCTTCATGTTGAAGCAGCACAGCCGACTTATCTGCACCATCTCCTGTAATTGTCGTATCATAGCGATACCACATAGAAAATGAAGTAGAACCTTTTCCTGTATTAATATAATTTTCCAGTTTCAAATACTTGTCCGTTCCACTTCCGAATCGCAAAACCTTTCCAAATATAGGATCTTCGTTGTCAATAATCTCAATCCCATGTAAGGTCGCCGTTGTCTTGTCTCCTTGATCACTTGTCAGGGAATCAAAACTCCAGTGATCTTTCATGCTTGTCTTCCAGCTTGACTCTTCTGCTGCCTGTACCGGTTCGATAACAGATGTCAGCATCACAGCAGACATAATAGAACACAATGTCATTTTTAATATTTTCTTTTTCATTTTCCCTATCCTTTTCGTTTATTTCCATAATATCATATTAATACTATATCATTTTTGGGTGTTTTTGCAATATCAACTTTTCTTTTTAAAATCAAAAAATGGAGTAAGATCCTTTCATCCCACTCCTTCCCCTTTAGGTGCTCGCCTCTTTCTCATCTTTTCGTTTACGCAGATAGCATCCAAGCCAAATCCCGCCAAACGCAAATGCACCGACAATCACCATCTTTATAATTGTTTGAACAAATGCTGCAAAAAATCCCATATACATACCTCCCCACACATATTCTTTTATCTTAGCTTATAGTACATCATATCATAGAATTTATGTATCGTAAAGGTAGCATTATTTTAATTCACGACAAACGCATGAATGATTTTTTCTCCCTATATTTACATCCTGTCTTTTTTTAAGAATTTAACACTTCTTCTAACTGTTTAATTGGGCGCAACCCAATTACATACCGTTTTTTCTCATAGACAGTTTATGTTTTGATATTTCCGCTGTTTTTAACATACTTAAACTCCATTTTCTAATGATATTCTGATTTTGGGCTGCCATCTTATCTA
>MJGMH1__coassemble_1878_pt1 | contig 68265 bp, 59 predicted proteins | sample MJGMH1__metabat2_high_PE_009 | metagenome-assembled genome bin MJGMH1 | reverse complement strand
CGCAGACCGGAATCGAACCGGTACGGGAGTATAAGTCCCGCAGGATTTTAAGTCCTGTGCGTCTACCTGTTCCGCCACTGCGGCAAAAGAAAAGTATGGATGGAGAAGGATTCGAACCGTTTTGGTTTTAGCAAACAGTTTACTTCGAATCTGCTTCAACACCTAATGGATGGAGAAGGATTCGAACCTTCGAAGGCGTTGCCAACAGATTTACAGTCTGCCCCCTTTGGCCACTCGGGAATCCATCCATATATGTCAGTCTTTCCTAAGTCTGACAATATATACTTATATCACATTTTTTTTAGAAACGCAATACTTTTTTAAGATTTATAAGTCATAACCACTGCCGAATATTTCCCCATGTTCAGAACGACCTCTCCATCTTCCACAAGATACTGCTCACTGTCCATCTTATATCCATGTTCATAGCTGTATATATTACTCTGCATTTTACATTTCATCGGAACTTCTGCTCTCCATACCGGCACAGTCACTTCACTTAATTCACTTCGATTGTGGATAATGATGATTACCTTTTCTGCTTCTGTAAAACGCCCATACGCCAAAAGATTTTCTTCTCCGAGCAGAATCTCCAGCGAACCATAACGAAGCGCTTCACTCTCTTTGTGAATCCGTATAATATCTTTGTGAAATGCGATCAATTCATGATTTTCATGCCCCCACGGATAGGTTCTCCGATTATCCGGATCAGTAAAACCACACACACCCGCCTCATCTCCGTAGTAAACTGTCGGAGCGCCAACCCATGTCATCTGCATAATGACCGCCTCACGCATAACCGCCTCATTTGTATATTCGCTTGCTGACTCATATCCCAGCTTGTCAACTCTTCCAACCATATGATTGGTACGCGTCAGGAAACGTGAATGATCGTGGTTAGACAATTCGTTCATCGCCACATACAAAGATGGAGTGAGCATGTTTGCCATATGATATTTCATCGCCTGAATAAAATAATCGGCATTGCCGCGAAGCTCCACACGATCTTCATCACTATGCTTTTCCATTCCTGTCAGGAACCATGTGACCGGCTCCATAAACGCATCATAGTTCATCACGGTATCCCACTCGTCTCCCTGAAGCCATTCACTCGGATCACCATAATGCTCCGCCAAAATAATCGCATCCGGATTTGCCGATTTTACGGTCTCTCTGAACTTTTTCCAAAATTCATGATTGTATTCATTGCTATGTCCCAAATCTGCTGCAACATCAAGTCTCCAGCCGTCAATATTATATGGAGGTGACACCCATTTTTTCCCAATAGAAAGAATATAATTTTCCAGTTTAACAGATTCCTCATAATTCAATTTCGGCAGTGTATCATGCCCCCACCAGCCGTCATAATTTCCATTGTAAGGCCATTCTTCTCCAAAGAACTGGAAGAACTTCCGATATGGACTTTCCTCAGATATATATGCTCCTGGCTCATAGCCATCTGCTCCTTCATAAATCCGGTCACGGTCGAGCCACTTATTAAAGGAGCCACAGTGGTTAAACACACCGTCCAAAATCACCTTCATTCCGCGGCGATGCATCTCCTCCACGAGACGGATAAACAGTCGATTACCCGCTTCTAAATTATCTTTATCCGTCACGCGGCATTTGTATTTTTCAGCATACCGGTTTTCTCTTTGGTCTGCTGTCAGCACAGCACCGCCGTCATTCACGATCACACCAAAATGCGGATCGATATAATCATAATCCTGAATGTCATATTTGTGATTCGACGGAGAAACAAACAGGGGATTGAAATAAATTACTTCGATCCCCAATTCTTGCAGATAGTCCAGCTTTTCCAGCACTCCCTTAAGATCACCGCCATAAAATTCCCGAACTCCCATCAGCGCCGGATATTTATCCCAGTCATCTACCTTTGTACACGGCTCTCCAATATACATATACTCGCCGGACTCTACATCATTATTTCTATCTCCATTATAAAAACGATCCACAAAAATCTGATACATTACTGCGCCTTTTGCCCAATCCGGCGTTGCAAACCCAGGAGCAATGGCAAATGCGTAATATCCGATTATCTCGTTTGTGACACCGTATCTGTTGTAATAACAGATCTCCTCTCCTTTTTGTATCTCAAAGCAATATCGGAATGTATCCTCTCCCATTCTCCAGTTCACTTCATAGAAGTCAAATTCACCCTTTGTATATGCTTTTTGCAAATCATATTTCGCGTCTTTGGTCAAAAGGCGAACGGCATCTACATCATCTTTCGCAGTACGAAAACGCAGCGTGATTACCTCATTTGCATCGGGCTGCGGGGGGATGACGTACGCCCCCGTCCCATCACAAAACAGTGCCTGCTCATTCATATTTCTTATCCTCTTTCCTAAGACTCAGTTATTTCTTCGTCAAACAACGCACTAAATTCTTCTCTCGTGATCTTCTCTTTTTCAAGAAGCAGGTCTGCACAAGACTCCAATACATGATTATATTTTTGAATGATTCCTTTCGCATTCGCATAGCATTCATCTATAATCTTCTTCACTTCACGGTCAATCTTTCCTGCAACTTCTTCTCCATATCCTCTTGAGGCGTGACCAAAATCTCTTCCCACAAATACTTCTTCACTGTCGCTGTCATAGTTGACAAGTCCAAGTTCCTCAGACATACCGAACTTCATAACCATAGATTTTGCAAGTGCTGTAGCCTGCTTAATATCCTGTGAAGCTCCTGTTGTAATATCGTCAAATACAAGTTCCTCTGCAATACGTCCGCCAAGCGCTACGGTAATCTCCTGCAGCATCTTTCCGCGTGTATTGAACATCTCATCATTTTCCGGCAGCGGCATCGTATATCCGGCAGCACCTACTCCGGTAGGAATGATGGATACGCTGTAGACAGGTCCCACATCCGGAAGCACATGGAATAAAATCGCATGCCCTGCTTCATGGTAGGCCGTAATTTTCTTTTCTTTTTCAGATACCACTTTGCTTTTCTTTTCTGATCCGATTCCGACCTTGACAAACGCATGACGGATATCAGACTGTTGGATATATACACGATTCTCTTTTGCCGCCAAAATCGCAGCCTCATTTAACAAGTTCTCAAGATCTGCTCCCGTAAATCCGGAAGTTGTCTGTGCAATCTGCGCCAGATCCACATCGTCACCGAGTGGTTTCCCTTTCGCATGAACCTCCAAAATCTCTCTTCTGCCCTTCACGTCCGGTCTTCCGACCATCACTTTTCGATCAAAACGCCCAGGTCTTAAAATTGCCGGATCCAGAATATCCACACGGTTCGTCGCTGACATTACGATAATTCCTTCATTTACACCGAAACCATCCATTTCAACAAGAAGCTGATTCAATGTCTGCTCTCTTTCGTCATGTCCGCCACCCATTCCGGTACCACGACGTCTCGCAACCGCATCAATCTCATCAATAAAAATAATACATGGAGCATGTTTCTTCGCGTCCTCAAATAAATCACGCACACGAGAGGCACCAACACCGACAAACATCTCTACAAAATCAGAACCGGAAATCGTGAAGAACGGAACACCTGCTTCTCCTGCCACAGCTTTTGCAAGCAATGTCTTTCCTGTTCCCGGAGGCCCCACCAAAAGAACGCCCTTCGGGATTCTGGCTCCCACCTGAATGTATTTCTTCGGACTTTTCAAGAAATCTACGATCTCTTCCAATTCTTCTTTTTCCTCTTGAAGACCTGCCACCTGCGCAAACTTCACCTGCTTCTCTGAACCATTCGTCATGCGTGCACGGCTCTTTCCAAAGTTCATAGCCTTCGCATTGGCACCGCCGCCCTGTCTGTTCATCATCATAAACAAGAAAATCACAACTCCGACCATCAAAAGTGTCGGAAACATCGTCGTCATAAACCATGACTCTCTAGGCACATCATCAAGTGTACACTTTACATCTGCTTTACTCAACAGTTCCTGTATCTCATTCACGTCAGACACATTCAAATATTTGACATCTTCACTCTGATCCTTCATCTGAATCTCAAGCCGTCCAGTCGGCACCTCTTTATTCTGTCGGATAATGACCGACTCCACATCTCCACTCTGAACTGCCTGCGTAAATTCCTGATACGTATACTCACGCTGCTTCATGTTCATCTGGCCAATAAACCAATACACTAATAAGGCAAGCGCCACAACCATAAAGATTGAAGCACCTCCCATTCCTCTGCTTTTCTTACTATTCAATTCTTAGCTCCTTCCTACTCCACACCTTCTACAACACCGATGTATGGCAGATTTCTATATTTTTGCGCATAGTCAAGTCCGTATCCCACAACAAATTCATCCGGAATATTGAACCCTACATAATCTACTTTTACATCGCGCACACGTCTCTCCGGCTTGTCAAGCAATGTGCAAAGTCTCATACTCTTCGGTCCTCTCTTTGCCAAGATTTCAAGCAGATAAGACAATGTTCTTCCAGAATCAATAATATCCTCCACGACGATCACATCTTTTCCTTCTAATGTCTCATCCAGATCTTTTGCAATCTTTACAACACCACTTGAAGTCGTTCCATCTCCATAGCTGCTCACGCTCATGAAATCCATGGATACCGGAACTGTAATTCTTTTTGCAAGTTCACACATAAAAAACACGCCCCCCTTTAACACACAGATAAGGTGTACCTGTTTCCCCGCATAATCTTCACTGATCTGCTTTCCAAGTGCCTCAATTCTCGCATCTACTTCTTCTTCTGATACTAATACTTTAATTTTTTCTGACATGACTCTTCTCCTTCGTTTATTTGTATTTCTAATATCCTTTTTGTATTCTCAGTTACTCGGCAGACACTGCTCGTACGATAGCCAACAATCCACAATATATGACTGCCCTCAGCAATCAGAGGAATGGTTGCTCTTTTCTCCGCCGAAATCTTCTCATTGATAAAGTAAGACTTCAGTTTCTGCGTCTTTCCCTCGCTATGAATTGTCAGGTAATCGCCCTGTCTTCGCGTCCTAATACTTACCGCGCTCCTTATTATATCATAATCAAACCATTTCGTGTAGACTTTTTCAGAAGGCTCTTTTGTCGCTCGTTCTGCCGCAAACACACGGCTTTTTATTTTCCATCCACACCACTCATAGAGATGTGTTACTCCTTCCTCGCAGCAAAGCCTTTTTTCTTCATTCCCCTGCAATACCGATTTCGCCTTTTTTCTGCAGACAACTCCCTCATATGTCCGTAAAGCTTCCATACCATATGGCAAATCAACCCGCCTTCCAACTTGCTTTTCAAACAAATTCCGAACCATCTGCAAATGTATGGACTCAATATCTTTCTCTTGCTTGCATACTTCTCTCAACACTCTTTTCAACACAAACGGCTGTATCACCTGCGGAACCTTTTGAAATTCACTCTGCCCGATAGCAATCCCTGCGCCCTCTTTCCCAACGCACTGTCTCCACGAAATTTCCGTCTGTTCTTCCAAAAATACTTCGATATTCCGCAGTTGCTCCATCACCTCATTGATGTGGGCAATGGTCTTTTTATTCACCTGCTCCTCAAAATAAGGCAAAATATGATTCCGGATACGATTTCTCATATACGCATCACTTTTATTGGTCTCGTCCACACAAAAGTCAATTCCTTCTTCTTCCAGATATTTCTCAATTTCACTACGCTGTACCGCAAGAAGCGGCCGAATCACATTCCCATTGATAGGACGTATGCCACCGAGTCCTTTCAGACCTGCTCCTCTTGCCACATTCATGAGAAATGTCTCCGCATTATCATTCTCGTGGTGCGCAAGTGCAATCTTTGTTCCACCGTATTCCCGCAATGCCTTTGCAAAGGCTTTTCGGCGCACTTCACGCCCTGCCTCCTCCAAAGATTGTTTCCTTTTTTTTGCAATTAATGCAACGTCTTCACGATAGATTTCACAGGGAATCCGATATCTTTCACAAAACGTTTTTACATATGTCTCATCTGCATCCGCATCTGCCTCCCGCAGTTGATGATTTACATGAACACAGGCAAGTTCAAAAGGGAGCTCTTTTTGCAACTGTATCAATACAAAAAGAAGGCATATAGAATCTGCACCTCCTGATACGCCTACAATTACCTTATCGCCTTTTTCGAGCATATGCCATTTTTCCACATACCTTCTTATTTTTTCTAACATTATCCACATTTTCCTTTGTAATTATTCACTCAGACTAATTTTATCGTATTCCTTTTTATTTTTCAAGACTCCACATGCCCACAACCATAACCGTCATATCGTCTAAGGGTATCTCTCCGGAACACTCCAGAACCTGCTCTAAAATGTGATGCGCCATCTCTTTTGGGTTGGTTATACTCGTCCCATCAATGATCATTTTCATGATTACTTCCTGCTCTCCGACCGGAAGCGCATCAAGTACCCCATCTGTCACCATCACAACAAAATCTCCATCGCACAAGCTTCGCACAACACGATCCACTTCCAATTTCGGCAAAACTCCTATCGGAAGGCTTGTAGATTTGATTGTCTCTACCTTTCCGGAAAATTTTACGAATGTAGTTGACGCTCCTGCCTTCACAAATTCACACTTTCCACTATACAGGTCAAATACACTCATATCAATTGTGGAAAAACGCACTTCTTCACGCCCCATGACCAATGCCGTATTCAGCATTTGAATGGCTGTTTCTTTTGGAAATCCAGCCGCCAAAAGTTCTTCAAGCATTTCCACAACCATAGCACTTTCTTTGAATGCATCCTCCCCCGCACCCATTCCATCCGAAAGTATGAGCCCCTTTCTGCCTCCCGGCATCTCCATCATTGAAAAACTATCTCCCGATATTTTATGACATCCCTTTCCGATTTTCGCAATTCCCTGCAGCGTGTGAAAACGCGGACCCTCCACACACGTAATCGTGCAATATGTCTCTCCCAGCACTTGCCTTTCATCACGGTCTGCCACCATCTTTCTTCCGACACATTCTGATATAATCTGCACAAGCTCTTTCGTAGATACACATTGCCCTTTGACGCATTTCGCAGTCACATGAACTTCATATTTTCCATCTTCTGTCACGAAAAACACCGTACTTAAAAGCCTTACCCCGATTTTTGAAAATCTCCCCCGTATTTTTTTCTCCAAATGCTCGTCCGCAAAAATGCTGGCATCCAACTCTCTCGTTGCGTGCTGAATCATCTGCGCAAACGCATCTAACTGTACGGCACACCCTTCCCGATTCTGAGCCATCTTATTATTCCACATCAAATTCTGTCTCGCACCTTTGAATACTTCTAATGCTGTTCGCAAAAAACGAGGTGCCTGCATGCACCTTTTCTGTATCTTTCGCTTTACCTCTGTATTCAATTCCACACCATACTCTTCTATCGTACAAAAAATTTCATGCACCATCTGATAAGTTAAAAACGCCTCTTGTCCAAGGCATACTTCTTTGTTCACACAATTACTACACACCTTCTCATGTACTTTTTCATACATTTCTTCCATTTCTGTTTTTGTAAATAAATCGTGTTTTTTCTCCAATTGCACAAATACCTTTGTTAGCTTTTCCAACGAATGTACAAACTTGTCCATCTGTATCACATATGGATTCACCTGCACAGTCCGTCCACCATTTAACTCCTCCATCACGAAATAACCCCTTTCTAATACATCTATATACACAAAAAGAATGTGTTTAAAACACATTCTATCTTTTGTATGATATTATGAAATTTTCTTATTATGACTCTGGCTCAAACAAAATCTCATTCTCATATATAAGCCCCAGTTTATCTTTGGCAACATCTTCTATGTAGGAATCTGTTCCAGCGTACTCTTCAAATTCTTCAATCTCTTCTGTGCGCGCTTTTTGCTTCTTCAATTGTGCCATAAGCTCCGCTTCTTGCTGCTGATAGCGTCTATTCTTTGACAAAAGCGATATACTTCCCACAGATAGTATAATTGTCAGCAACAGAATCACACCGCATATCGAAAGAATACTCGCCTTGTGACGGCGCATCCTCGTCCGCTGACGTTTGTTGCGATTTTTCTCTTTGATACTTCCCATTATTTTACACCCTTATAAATCTATTTTTCGTCCCAATATAGTTATATTACCTTGTTTCAATTGATTTATCAATAGATTTTTCGTCTTTTTCACGAATCCTTATTCTCCATTTTCTTCTAATTTCAGACAGAACATGCAGTACAAAAAAAGTGAAAATCCCTCCAATCACAACACCTATGGTAAAAAACCAGCGAATACTACCATCACTAGTGTTATAAATCTTCTTAAACAAATATGCTCCGACCCAAATCCAAAAGAAAAAATCTTCTAAAGAAATAAAAAACAGACTATGTCTTATAAGTCTTCTAAAAATACGGATGCACGTATATACCAAAATGACAATATTTCCGGCTAGCATCGCCTGCAAAAAAATAGACATTTCATCACCGATTCCAAGCATAGCTCACCTACTTAAATAATTTTGCTAAAAAATTCTCACCCTGTCCGGCATTTTGCTGAACATCCGAATATGTAATACTGTCGATGTGACCTGACAGATCCACTTCCCCTTTTTCCACACTCAGACGGTTCACGTGTAAATCTTTTCCTTTTACCATAAGCATGCCCTGATCTGTCTCCAATAATATCTCATTCAAATCAAACGACAGCACATCAAGCACTCCTGTGACCATACTTGTCTTTCTATTATTCACCACCAGCTTATGAGGTTTTTGGACTTGTTTTTCTTCCAAGATTTCACAACCTTTCTCCATATTTCAGACTGCTGCCGGTATACTTACCGGAAGTAATATCAAACTTTGATATATCCTAATTATATGAGCGGCTATGCTATATTATGACTGTTTTTATAAATATTTAAACAAATCTTTTGCTTCTTCTTTCTTTGTCGTATCCTGAATGTCCAACACTTCCACTTTTACATTCTTTGTTCCAAATTGAATCTCAATAACATCTCCCGGCTTTACTTTGACGGATGCTTTGGCTACATTTCCATTCACAAGCACTCTCCCCGCATCACACGCCTCATTCGCCACTGTTCTTCTTTTGATCAATCTTGATACTTTTAAAAATTTGTCCAATCTCATCTTTTCTTCTCCACCTTTATTTTTCTTTTTTCTATAACTGTTATTTAACAGTTATAGAAAAAAGAATGTGCCAAGCACATTCTTTTTCATGAACATTTATTATGCATTTACAGCATCTTTTAAAGCTTTTCCAGGTTTGAATTTTGGAACTTTGCAAGCCTCAATCTTCATTGTCGCACCTGTCTGAGGATTTCTTCCTTCTCTTGCTGCTCTTTCGCTTACTTCAAATGTTCCAAATCCAACTAACTGAATCTTTTCACCTTTCTTCAATTCTTCTTCCACTACGTCCGTGAAAGCTTTTAAAGCCTTTTCTGCATCTTTCTTTGACAATTCTGCTTTCTCCGCGATTGCTGCGATAAATTCTGTTTTGTTCATGGATTATGTTCCTCCTCTTATTTCAAACATAGAATGTATTTGCAATAAATTCTATCGGTTTCTTTGCATGTTTCACACGCTTTTTCTGTATGAATATGCCTTTAAATACTGTTATACCTTTTCACTCGTCTTTTGTCAAGTGTATTTGCCCACTTTTCCTTGTTTTTTGGGGGTTTTTAGGCACTTTTCACACCCTTTTATAGCATTTTATCAATCATCGCCAGAACTTCTTTTCCAAGCGCTTCTGATTTGGCATCTGCATCCTCTAAAGAAGTGCCTTTTACACCATAATAGAATTTTACTTTTGGCTCTGTTCCCGATGGGCGCACACATAACCATGCGTCATCTGTCAGGTCATAATATAAGACATTGGAGTTTGGAAGTCCCGTTCTTGTCATCTCACCTGTCACAAGATCCTTGATTGTATCAGCCTGATAATCTCTTGCTTTCAACACTTCATATGCACCGATTTTTGTAGGCGGCTCTTTGCGCAGTGTCTCAAGGATTTCCTGAATCTTTGCCAAGCCTTCAATTCCTTTTAATGTAATCGCCTGAATATCATCCTTGTAATATCCAAATCTCTCATACATATCAACCATGGCATCCCAAAGTGTCATACCTTTTGTCTTATAGTATGCAGCCGCCTCACACAGCACCATCGTCGCAACAATTGCATCTTTATCTCTTGCATGAGTTCCGATCAGACAACCATAGCTTTCCTCAAATCCGAATAAATATGTGCCTTTTTTACTCTGCTCAAAACCGAGAATCTGCTGTCCGATAAACTTAAATCCTGTCAGAACTTCGATCAATCCTGTACCATAACCTTTTGCAATCGCATCTGCCATATTTGATGTCACGATTGTCTTGATCAGATAACCGTCTTCCGGCAATCCTACGGTCGCTTTTCTTTGTCCAATCTCATAGTCTGCAAGCAGACATCCTGACATATTCCCTGTCAGCACTTTATATTCTCCGGATTTACTGTCTTTCACATATACACCGAGACGGTCTGCATCCGGGTCTGTCGCCAGAACAAGATCCGCATCTACTTCTTTTGCCAGTTTTAATCCCAACTCAAATGCTTCCTCAGCCTCTGGGTTCGGGTAAGAGACTGTAGGAAATTCTCCATCTGGTAATTCCTGCTCTTTTACAACATATACATTTTCAAATCCAAGCTCTTTTAAAATACATCTTGCCGGGATATTGCCTGTTCCATGAAGTGGACTGTAAACAATCTTTAATTCTTTCCCCATCTCTTTGATCGCATCCCAATGGATTACCTGCTTTTTCAATTCTTCCATATAAGCGTCATCAATCTCACCGCCGATCACCACATAAAGTCCTGCTGCCTTAGCCGCCTCCAGTGTCATCGTCTTCACAGTATTGAAATCAGTCACTTTTTTCACTTCATCCATGATTCCTTTATCATGAGGAGGCGTGATTTGAGCCCCATCTTCCCAATATACTTTATATCCGTTATATTCCGGCGGGTTGTGACTTGCTGTAATATTGATTCCCGCAACACAATTCAACTTTCTTACCGCATAGGAAAGTTCCGGTGTCGGGCGGAGTGATTCAAATACATACGCTTTGATTCCATTTGCATTCAGACACAAAGCTGCCTCATCTGCAAACTCCGGCGACATTCTTCTTGAATCATATGCGATTGCCACGCCTTTTTCCTGAAGTCCTTTTTGCAAAATATAATTCGCAAGTCCCTGTGTTGCTTTTCTCACTGTATAGATATTCAAACGGTTTGTTCCTGCACCGATCACGCCGCGCAACCCCGCTGTTCCAAACTCTAAGTCTTTATAAAATCTTTCTTTTATCTCATTCTCATTATCTGCAATTGCTTTTAATTCCTGTTTCGTCTCTTCATCAAAATATGGGTTTGTGAGCCACTCTTGATATTGTTCCTGATAATTCATACCATTTGTTCCTCCTTCGCTTTATCGCTACTATTATACACCAGCATTTTATAAATGAAAAGAAAATATCGTCTCTAAAAAATGTTTCTTTTCATCCATCTGACGAATTGCCATCTCTAATTTTTCAACACTCTTTGTAGGAATCCACGCTTTACTGGAACGATAATAGGAATTTGCAGCCTTCCAAAATTTCTCTGGATAAGATAAACTAATCGCAAGGTACTCTAGTTCATGCTTTCCAAGTGACATAATCTGACTATAGGCATCGATTATTTTATCTCCAAGCAAAATATTCCACCGATTCTTTTCCATTGTCTTTCTGATGAAATAGTACAGATCTGCCAACTGCACATCCTGATGGAAATGCTCAAAATTTGTTGTTGCAATTCCATCCTGCATCATCAGAACATTGTGATAATTGTATTCACCATGCGTGATCGTTGTTTTCTCTTTGCTTTGCTGTACCAGCAACTCATATTCAGAATTTTCCAATCTGGCGCTCGCACTCTGCGCCCAATCATACATCGCATCAAAATGTTTTAAAAACGCCAGTTCGAACTCACCTTTTCCCACTTTCCCGCGGATAAACGCCCGCACCTTTTTCATCTCACGGTTATGTCTGCAGTACTCCTTTCGCAAATCCTCACCTTCCATAACAAAGGTCTCTGATTCCTCACCAAAATCAATTGGTCCTCGCAAAACTTTATGCAGTTTTGCAAGATTTTTTGTCGCCCCCACAATTTCCTGCTCTTTTCGGATATCGCATTCTTTTCCGTCATACCAACGTTTGACCACATACTTAATCCCATCTTCTGATGTGCTGAATAATTCATGCTCTTTATTTTCTATGACCTCATCTACCCTGTCACATCCATTTTCCATCATGTGTGCATATAATTTGTGCAACATCGGAATTCTTTTTTCCGAAATCATAAGCTCCCTGAGCACAAAGAGCCCCTGATTCGTAGTACATAAAATAGCACCCCTGATTCTGCGGGTGCTTTTTATATCTATATCATATTGATCCAACACACTTACTTCATTCTCTTTCATCGTTGCCCCCTACATTCATTATTTCCTATTCTCTCTAAATGTATGACGGACATCTTGTAAGTATGTGCATTTCTACAAAAGAGTTTCCTCGCGCAGCTTCCTGCTTTGCTCCAATAAAATCTCCTTTGTATTGTATTCCGGCTGCTCAATCACAAGCTCCAACAACGCCTGCAAGACGGCGCCAATCTGTTTTCCAGGCTGCATACCATCCGCAATCAGATCGCTCCCCGTAACTGCTAACATCTTCAGAGAAACACACTCTTTTTTCTTCAGAATCTCTTTGTAGCATCGCTCGATTCCTGCAATATTTGAAAGCTTCTCCTCGCGCATATATTCACTTTGTGCCATTGTATCCGCTTTTCTGACCTCCAGATAACACGGAAATAATTCTTCACCGATCTTATTCATGGCTCTTCTGACGTTCTTCGGCTGTGCGGGCATGCGATAATCATGATACTGCACAAGTTTTGTCACTTTTCCAAGTGTATCATTATCAAACTTCAGTCTCTTCAAAATTTTTTTTGCAACTTCCGCTCCTTTTACATCATGCATCTTAAAATGTGCAACACCGTCTGTGTCCACCGTCTTCATCTGCGGTTTTGCAACATCGTGAAGCAGCATCGTAAGTCTCAAGACCTTATCAGCTCTGACCTGTTCGACTGCCTTCAACGTGTGCATTCCTACTGAATACATATGATGCGGCGTCTCCTGACCTGTCCGCATCATATCATCAAATTCCGGAAGAATCACTTTTGTAATTCCAAGCTCATATGAAAGCGCCAGCAAACCCGGATTCGGCGATACAAGCATCTTGACTAATTCCACCTGAATCCGCTCTGCACTGATATTCGCAAGCGTCGGCGCAAGCTTTCGAATCCCTTCCATCGTCTCCTCTTCAATCCGAAATCCAAGCTGTGCCGCAAATCGCACTGCGCGCAAAATCCGAAGTGCATCTTCCCCAAAACGCTCCCTCGCATCGCCCACACAACGGATCACCTTTCGCTCCAGATCTTCGATTCCGCCGAAAATATCCACCAGACCTTCCTCTTCATTATATGCCATCGCATTGATCGTAAAGTCTCTTCTTAAAAGGTCTTCTTTCAGACTTCGTGTAAACACAACCTCCTTCGGATGTCTGCTGTCCTCATATTCTCCATCCACACGGTATGTTGTCACCTCGAACGCCTCTTTGTCGACCAGCACCGTAATTGTCCCGTGCTCCATCCCTGTATCAAATGTTCTCCTAAACAGTGCTTTCGTCTCATTCGGAGTCGCCGACGTCGTAATATCCCAGTCATCAGGCACTCGTCCCAAAACAGAATCTCTCACACAGCCACCAACCGCATACGCCTCGTAGCCGTTCTCCTTCAATTTGTTGATAATAAAATTTACTTTCTCAGGCAAAAAAATTTTCATATGCACTCCTTCGAGTTCCTTCGACTTCACAAAACTCACTGCAATTCGTCTCATTTTCCATATAAATGGATAGCAAAAAAGCGGGTGATGGGAATCGAACCCACGTATCTAGCTTGGAAGGCTAGTGTTCTACCATTGAACTACACCCGCATGTTATGTATTATATTATTAAGCTTAAGCAACTTTTAAAAGTATGCCCAGAGCCGGAATCGAACCAGCGACACGAGGATTTTCAGTCCTCTGCTCTACCGACTGAGCTATCTGGGCTTCTGTATCCTTTTTAGCTGTTCCTTAACACAAGTGATATATTATCAAAGGTCAGCTAAAAAGTCAACACTTTTTTCAAATTTTTTCAATTTTTTAATTTTTTTACTATAGCGTTACTATTTAGTTACAGTTCACTCCACGCCATTCGCAAAACGCACTTTCAGTGCTTTTCCGCTGCAAGCAGCTATTTTTGCTCATAAACAGGCGTTCCCTTCATCAGTCTACAGCAAATGAGTCCTCATGCAAGCATGAACTCATTTACTGTAGACTGATGTGTGAACTGTTACTAAATATTATGTTTATGAAGTGTAAATCCCCTGCCCATCACTTCATTTACCTGATTGATGATCATGAAGGCTTTCGGGTCAATTTCTAACACAAGTTGATTGAGCTTTGGCATCTCACGGTTGGACACTACCGTCAATAGCGCCATAGACTCTTTCCGCAAATATCCGGATTCTGTTTTGAGGAATGTAGAACCGCGGTCAAGCTTTTGCTGAATCGCTGTATTGATCTCTTCATAATGATCGCTGATAATCTTCACCTGCATCTGGCTCTTTCCATTTACAAGCACTTTATCCATAACCGTTGTGTAAATCATCACAAGAAGAATACCATATAAAATCTTCTCTCGATCACGAAATACCATCTGCCCGATCAAGATCATAAAGTCAAACGCATACAATCCCACAGAAACCGGAATCCCCAATTTCTTATTTAAGATCAATGGCGGAATATCGACACCACCCGTGGAAGCTCCCGCTTTGATGACAACTCCGATTCCGACTCCAATCAAAAGCCCCGCAAATATCGTACTGAGCAGAGGATCTGTCGTCAGTCCCTGAAGCGCATCTACTCTTTGAAGCACTCCCAGTATAAACGGAAAATAGAACGTACTGATCAGTGTTGTCAGTGCAAACGAAATACCGAGCAGCCATATTGCCAGTAAAAACATCACAACATTAAACACTGCCGCAAAGACCTCCACCGGAATTCCCGCAAAATGGTTTGCGATCAAACCAAGTCCTGTCGTTCCTCCGGTAATCAGTCCCATCGGCAGTACAAATGCAACAATTCCAAAACAATACGCCGTATTCCCAAATATTACCCAAAATAGTTTTTTCCAGTCAAAAACATTCTTCAACTCTTTTTTCCACTCTGTTTTCATCTGAATCCCCCTTGTCCTTTTATCCATTTAATTTGTTAAAGAGAAAAAGAAAAGCAGGTATTCACCTGCTTTTCCTACTATCTGTCAATTTGAAATTTTTATACTCAATCCAAATATAACTTGTCATGTTCTCTCTCTTTTCTCCTGAACTTTATCTTTCTATAATGTATCATCTTTTCCCCAAAGATTCAAGAACATTTTCCGTCTCATAAGGACAACAATTGCCAAAAGTGAAAGTAGAAATGCTGCCATAACAGAAACATTTACACTGTCTCCTGTTGCTGCCGCTCCGTTCGAAGAACCACCATTTGACGTACCGGATGTTCCGTTGTCCGGTGTTCCTGCTGTTCCGCCACCGTTTTGCTGTTTCAGAACAAGGTTACCGATTGCTGCTTCAATTGCATCTGCATAGGCATCTACCTCTTTTTGCTTTGATCTTGGCAGATTCTCATCTATGCCTGCAAGCACATCTTTCAAATCTTTCACACTGTCATCTGTATAGACACTTAAGTCTGCCGGAATCTTTGCTTTCGCTTCATTCACTTTCGTGTAATCTGCAAGCTGCACAACCAGTTTCGCCTCTGCATTTTCAAATGCTGATTTTGCGTTTTGGAACTCTTCCTCTGTTGTTGTCTTAGCATCCTGTAATACTTTATAACTGTCTGCTGTATAATTCTCTGCGTTGTATTTTTCTGACTCTGCAATTGCAGCTTTCAGATCCACAATACTTACTAGAGCTTTTTGTGCTTCACGCATCGCCGCGATATTGGCTTTGTCAAGCTCTGCATCTCCTTTGGACATATCTTTTTCAGCTTTTGCAATCGCCTGAGAAAGAATGTCATAGCTTGCACTTGTATAATCATCTTTGTTCAGTTTCCTGAGTTCGTCGATCACTTTCTGGACATCGCTCTCACTGCCTTCTGCGAGCACTAAACTCTCCACCGCTTTATCTAACGCTTTGATGATATCTGCCACCTGCTCTTTCGTTCCGTTGTTCAGATATCCTTGCGCTGTCTTCACAACATCCTGAAGTGCTGCCCAACTGTCTTTTGTGTAGAGTGTTTCATCTTTCTTCGCAATCTCTGCAAGTTTTGCATTCAGCGCCTCTGTGTTCACAAGCCCCTGTTTTGCCTGTTCAAATGCATTGCGCGCCTCATAAATTTCTTTTGGATTCTTGCGTTCTGTTTTATCGGCTTTCACAATCGCATCTAATGCTGTTTTTGCAGTTGTGTATGACTTGTAAGATTCCTTTGTGTAGTTCGCCTCGTCATATACCGGCGCATTCTGGAGTTCCGATTCTGCAAGTTCGCTCTGGACAAATGAGTACTGTAATGCGTTTTCTGCCTCTTGGAGTTTTGCAAGCAAATCTGCTACTTCTTTCTCAGAGATATTTTCTTTGTCTTTTAATCCCTCTTCAATTTGATCTATCACCGTCTCATAGGCTGCATAGGTTCTTGCTGAATAAATCTCTACATAAACAGGCTGTTCTTCTGTTCCCACATTTTCTTTTCCTGCTTTCTGATTTTTCAGCGCATTCTCTAATGCAGTCACATCACCTTTGACAACGGCATCTTTATGTGCGGAAAGAAGTGCTTTCTCTGCCATGTCTACTACTTCCTGTGTCACATATTCATTTGCTGCGATTTCTTCTGCAACCGCTTTTGCATCTTTAACTGCCTGTTTGCTGTCTGCAATCCAATTGTCTGCGATTGGTTTTTTGATCGCCACATTCAGCGCATCTTTATTGACCACTGCTTTTTCTTTTTCATTTGTCTTTATAATAGAAAGCTCTGGGATATCCTTTTCCCATGTTACAATGATTTCCAAAATCTGGCTGTCTTTTGCCACTGCAAATTCATTGATTGTCTGATTCAATTTTCCAATTGTAACCGCTTCCTGTTTCTCACCATTTTTATAGAGCACAGCCTTTACAGTTGCGTTGGAAACTTTTCCGTTTTGGATTATACGGATTGTTCTCTGGTTCGGTTCACTGACACGGTATGTGAAGGAACCATTTTCAGCTGATGGCTTATACGTTGTTGTAAAGTCCCCATCAAACATATTAGACGGAATCTTTCCTGCTTCCTCTGTCACCTCTGACACTACATCACGATTAGATTCTGTTGTCATATATGCGCCGCCATTGATCTGCAACTCATACAATTCAACCCATCTTCCCGTGTATGTTGTCAATGGCACGATTCTTAAATAACGTCCGGATGCGTTTAATCCTGCTGCCTCCGCATACATGTTTCCAGGGTTTGTTGTATCGTGTTTCAGGTAATCAACGTCTTTTGCTGTAGTTGAGCTTGGCAAGTTCGCTGCTTCTGCATTTCCGACTTCCAAAATCTTTGTCCACTCGTTATCCGGGGCATCTTTTCTATCTGCCACTTCAAATTTTGCATGTCTTAAGAAGTCCACGCTTGTCTCTTTCATATAGTATCTGAAAGATTTGAAATCTACTGTCTGCCCAAGATCAAACACAATCTTTTTACCTGCATCCTGTGTTCCTGTGATTTTTCCAGATGTGGCAAGATTTCCATCAAATAAGTTATTGACTTTTCCGGTTGCTCTTAAATCCTCTGCGGAACTATTCTGCGCGAAATCACTCTCTACTGCCTTTTCACCGATAAATGCATATGTCACATCAAATTTACTGATCGTAACTTTTTGTGTGTCATTTCCAGCATTGTAAAGTCTTACATATCTTGCATCTTCCAAAACTTTCGCATCTACATCTGTCCAACTCACACCGTTCATAGAACTTTGCAGTTTAATATTTGCATTCTGTCCTGCATTGACAGCAATCTTCTCAATCGCTTTGACATTCTTTAAATCTACACCGATGTACTGTCCTTTTTCTAAACTGATTGTTCCTGGAATCAGTGAAGAGACACCTTCTTCCATCTGACCAGCCATTCCATGATTTTTTACATTTGTATAGACATTCTCTGTGGTTCCTGCCTGAGACATCTTCCGTGTCACTGTAAACTCAGAGAATTTTGCCCAAGATTCTTTTCTCTCTAAGTTGCGAATACGGATATAACGGGCTGTCACACCATTCAAATTAATATCCAGCACATCTTTTCCTTCTGCTTTCCCGGTGTATGCTTCATATCCTTTTACCGGAGTCCAATTTTTATTATCTACAGATGTCTCAACTGCATATTTTACAATCTTATCTCCCCCGTCATATCCAACTACGATGTGCGCTTTGTCTAATACCGCCTCTATTCCAAGGTCATACCCGAGGAAGTCATCTTTCATCACATCATCTGTCGTTGAATTACCACTTCCATCTGGATCGTACCAAACATATGTATTGTCATCTCCATCATAAAGGCTGGATTCTTTTCCCTGAGATACTGTCCAACGGTCTGTCTTCATCACCTTATATGTAATCGGAGTTGTCGCATTCTTTGGCGCACGGATATCTAATTCACCGACACGCACCCACCCTGCTGTCTGCTCTTTGTTTACAATTCGGATTGCTTTGATCTTCTCGCTTGTTGTAAAGTTCACCGTCTGATCTTTTGCGTTTGTGAGATCTCCTGCTTTTTTCCAATTGTTCTGCGCGTTTACGCTGTACTGTACTTCCGCTTTCTTGAACACATCAGCTGCAGCTGATTGTCCCTGTGTCAATCTCACACTTCCAACCTGTTTTGCTTCTTCAAATTCAACCTGAATATACGCATCTACTGCAATTCTGTCTTTATCAGCTCCACTATATGGTCCTTTTGCAAGCCATGCTTCTGTGGAAAGATCACCATCAAACATTTTTGCATCTGTATGGTCAGCTCCCTGTGTGGAAATTCCACTGAATGTCACTGTTCCTGTATAGCGTTCTGTCTCTGCAGGAGCTTCTTTTTGATTGTTGATCTGAATCTCACGAATCTCAAGCCAGCAATCATTTTTGTTCGCCTCTGTCGCAATTAATCTGATTCCTTTCGCTTTTAAATCTTTTGGAAGATTTTTCTCTTCCACTGTGATGTCCTGAACTTTCCCCTGTACTCCTGTAAAATTGTTCTCCATATCTGTCAGAGTCAGATCTGTCCAAGTTCCGTCTTCTTTCATATACTGCAATTTTGCATGCTCAAAATGATCTTTCCCTTCTCCAAGCACAAATCGAATGCTGTCCACATCAATCATTTTGTTATATTCCACACCGATATAATCCCCTTTTGCTAATGAGTTTGGATTTTTGTAAATCACTTTTGTGGATTCATCACCGTCAAAGAGATTCTCTTTCGCTCCTTCCGGTGTATCTTTTCTGCTTGTGATAAACTTCTGAATCACTTTATCCGGGTTGATTGCGGTCTCCGCCTTTGCAGATACATATTCCGCCAATGTATTGATAAACGGAACGATGTGCTGTACGCCAACCTCTGCATATTCCTGATGATCTACATATAAAAAGTCATGTGTTTTTGAGCGGTCAAATGCTGTCTTTCCGGCTGTGTTATAATTGATTACAGCTGACACATCGCCTTCCAGATCACTCTTTACACCATTTAAATATGCAATTGCCGCTTCTGTTGTGTCGTCCCAGCAGTCCACCCAGTATACAATCTGTCCTTTGAGCGCTTCATCTCCGCTGGCACGATATGTTTTGGCAGCTTCCTGGAGCAGTTCAAATTCTTCAATCATTGCATCCACATCATCTGCTGTAAGTGTCTCCTCTTCCAGTTTTTCTTTAAATGCATTTAACTGTTCTTTCAATACTACAGATTCCTGCAATGCCGTAACACGGGAATCCATTGCCTGATCGATCATATGCTTTGACATCTCACGAAGCGCATCGCTTGCTTCATTTGAAATCGCAGAATTGTGATCCACGAAAGAGAAGGATGCATTCCAAATCTCTTCTGCCTCTTCTTTTGTCTCCCAGATATTCCATGCGTAAGATGCATTTCCGAAGATTGCAACCTTACTTGGCTCTGACTGCTGCATTGGATTCAACATAATTCCCTGAATCTTAGATGGTTCCACTCCCGGATGAAGGAATGTATCATATCCACCCATGATCAGGTGTTTCTTTGAGTTATCTGTACAAGGCCAGTTAATCCACATAAATGGTCCACGACCTACATTGTTTGTAAATGTAGAAGTAAAGTTATCCGTCACTTCTCCCCAGACTCTTCCTCCAGTCATAACGATCTGTACGTTGTCCGGTGCCTGTTTCAAAATCTGAAGTTCCTGACTGCTTCCGTTGCCCATATAGTCATATGGAACATATGGAATTGTCATCTTCATATCCGGATATTCTTTTTTCACTTCTTTGAGCCAATCTGTCATATCATTCAACAGGCGTAATCCGTTTTGTCCACCCGGATTCCAGAAATCATCTGCAAGAATGGCAATCTGACGTACACCCTGATCGATCACCTGTTTGAACTTTGCCTGCAATTTTGCTAAGTCTTCCTTATAATGTTCATCAAAACGAAGATGATTTCCGCTTGGGAACGGATGCAGCGCATATACATAACGACATTTAGACTCATTTCCCGCCTCTGCCAATGGTCTGATCTTTGTCTTTAACTCTTCCTCCGTATAAAGTTCATCCCACTGCGTGCGGTGCTTCGGATCATCTTTCGGTGCATAAAAATATGCATTCAGTTTATAATATCCGCCCCATTTCATCAGATTCACGCGGTCTTCTGTAGACCATGGATTTTCATAATATCCTTCGATAAATCCACGGCTCACAACATCTGCATAATCCTCAATCTCAAAGTTTCGTATTGTGAGACTGTTTTGTAATATAGTCTTCTGCTTTTCCGTCTTCTCCGTGCACACCGACATAGACATTCGTCGCACCTTTCTTCGGCTCATCTGACTCCTTCACCTTAATATCTTTGAGCGCCGCTGCCTCCTCCAGCCGGTCTTTTGTCGCCTCATCAATTCCGGTGTCATAGATGACATTCATCTCCTTGCCAAGAATATAATCTCCCTCCTGATATTCCATCTTATGAGGAGTTGGATAGATTACATAGTCCTCTGCGGTTTGTTTTGCCGCCTGTACTGGCATAAAATTGGTCGGTATCGCAACGGCTGCTGTCAGCATCCCGGCAATCAGTCTCTTTATCATTTTCCTTCCCATAATTTTCGCCTTTCCTTTCTCATATTTTATCCTCAAGCACTATCATTTCTTATTATATAATTTTTCATAGTTTTGTGTTGTTTTTTTTATTTTTTTGTATAATTTTACACCTTATTTTTAATATATTCTTTTGTGATATAGACAACTTCACCACTAAGCAAAATCAGAGCCGTCATATTTGGCAATGCCATCAGTCCGTTGAACGTATCCGCGACCTCCCACGCAAGGTGCGGCGTTATCATACACCCCGGCAGAATCATCAGTACATAGACCATTTTGTAAAGAAACGCCGATTTTTCTCCAAACAGATATGCCGCCGTGCGCTCTCCAAAATACGCCCAGCCAACCATTGTTGCAAAAGCAAACAATACGATCGAAATTGCAAGAAATTTATCTCCAAAAGGAATAACCGTCGAAAAAGCTTCCCCGGTCAAAGTTGTTCCATCCACATTTTCGATCCCGCGCGCCATATTGGAAAGATACACTTGCGGCTTATAGACACCGGAACTTAAAATTACAAGCGCTGTCATCGTACATACTACAATCGTATCGATAAACACTTCCAAGATTCCCCACATTCCCTGTATGGCAGGAGATTTCACATCTGATGCCGCATGCGCCATGACAGAAGAGCCAAGCCCCGCTTCGTTAGAGAATACCCCTCGCGAAATACCGATTTTCATTGCCTGACGAATTCCATATCCTATCACTCCTCCTCCCACTGCTTTCATGCGAAAAGCCTCCTCAAAAATCATGCGTACTGCTCCCGGAACTTCCGCGCGGAAATGAATGAGCACGAGCATTCCGCCTGCCATATAAAACACTGCCACAAATGGAACCACTTTTTCCGTCACTGCCGCAATCCGCTTCACACCGCCTAAAATTACTGCCGCCACAACAAGTGTCACAACCGCTCCTGTAATGAACGGCGGAATAGAGAGACTTTCTTTTAATCCGCTTGCCATGGAATTCGCCTGTGTCATATTTCCCATTCCAAATGATGCAAAAATGCAGAATACAGCAAAAAGCACGGCAAGCCATTTACACCCAAGTCCACGCTCTATGTAGACCATAGCGCCACCAACCCATTCTCCCTTTCTATTTTTATAGCGATACCGTATCCCCAGAAGATTTTCCGCATAAATTGTCATCATCCCCAAAAACGCAGATACCCACATCCAAAAAATAGCTCCCGGTCCTCCTGCAATCAATGCTGCTGCCACACCTGTGATATTCCCGGTTCCAAGTGTCGCAGCAAGTGCTGTACAAAAAGACTGAAACTGCGAAATAGAATGTTCCTCTTCGGTCCTGCGCACACGCCTGTCCCGAAACATCTCACCGATTGTTTTCCCTAGCCAGATCCGCACCTTTGTAAACTGGAAAAATCCGGTGCGCACGGTAAACATCACTCCGACAAACAGAAAGACAGCGAGCATTCCCCGTCCCCAGATGAAACGGTTTACAACCGCATTGATTTCCTTTACATACTCCATAAAAAATCCCCCATATACTTGGCAATAATACCAAGTATATGAGGGATATGTTATAAAAAGTCCTACCGGATCTCCAATAGTTTCTGTTTCAGTTCATTTTCGATACGGTTCAATTCTACTTCTGCCGTTCTTCTCTTTTCTTTTCCTTCCTGCTGAATCTTCATCACTTCATCCAGTGTAGAAATCAAAGATTCATTGGTTGCTTTCAGCGTCTCGATGTCGACAATGCCCCGCTCTGACTCTTTTGCAGTCTCCACCGTAGCGAGTTTGAGTTTTTCCGCATTCTTTCTCAATAATTCATTCGTCATATCAGTCACTTCCCGCTGAACCTTTGCCGTACGAGAAGAATTTTCCACACCGATCGCCAAAACCATTTGACTTTTCCACAGCGGAATCGTATTTACCAACGTAGACTGAATCTTTTCAGACATGACCGTGTCATTGCTCTGCACAAGACGAATCTGCGGCGCCATCTGAAGCGAGATCATCCGAGTCAGTTCCAAATCATGAATTTTCTTTTCAAACCGATTACATAATGCATTCAGATCATTGACCGCCTGCGCATCTTCCGGCAGACCTGACCGTGCAGCTTTCGCCTCCAGTTCAGGAAGCTCCGTCGCCGCAACATCCTGTAATTTTTTCTTCCCGGCTGCGATGTACATCGAAAGTTCTTTGAAATACGTTGTGTTCAGTTCATACATCTTATCCAGCATGGCAATGTCTTTCATAAGCTGTATCTGATGTCCTTCCAGCGCATCACAAATTTTATTCACATTCACTTCTGCCTTGTCATATTTTGCTTTGATATTGGCAAGCTTATTGCCGCCTTTTTTAAAGAATCCAAAAATCCCTTTTTCTTCCTCTTCCTCATCAAAGCTCTTAAGTTCCGTCACAACACCCGCAAGCATATCACCAACTTCGCCAAGATCCTTCGTCTTTACATTCTCAAGCGCGCTTTCCGAAAAATCAGCAATCTTTTTCTGCGCCCCTGCTCCATACTGAAGAATTGCGTTGGAGCTTCTCAGATCGATCTTTGCCGCAAAATCTGCTACCATCTTTTTTTCTTCCGGTGTGAGCACGTCCAATTCCTCAACCTGCTCTTCTTTTACTTCCACAACTTCTTCTTTTGTCTCCCCAAACGGATCCAAGGTCAAAACCGGCGTTTCCTGCATCATCTCATTGATATCTTGTCCCATAAGCTTATGTCCTCCTACTATTTAAAATCTTTTTCTTTATATCCTTCTCTTGCGAGCATCATCTGCAGAACTGAAATATCCGTTGATACGTCAAACGCAGCATCCTGAAACAAATCATCTAAAAGCTTTTCAAACGCCCGACTGATGGTATCGAGTGTATTCTCAATCTCCTGCATCGCATTCGTGATATTCTCCCCTTTTACTTCCAAAGCATCAAACTCACGGTAGGCATTCACAAGCTTCAGTGTTGTCGGCATATAATAGTCCATAAACTTATCCATCTCTTTTTTCTGCTCCGGATGTTTTTTCACTGACTCAAAAATACGACGCACAACCTGCTCCAATCTGTCTAACTTCTCAGAAATGACTTCACCCGGAATATCGTCATTCGCCTCACGGATTGTCCTGATATACTCATCCCCGGTGCGGATCATCTCCAAAATCTCAGGTGACATCTTCTCTTCCTGTTCTTTTCTTTTTGCCTCTTCCATCTCCCTCTGCCGAAGCGATTCCTCCGCCTGCAGATAATAGTCATATGCAATCCGATTAATCATCAGGCAGGTCTCCTGCTTGTCCATGTACGCTTCCCGAAACACTCGTTTCTGAATCATCTTTCGAAGATCTTTCCTCGTCTCTGTCTCTGACTGATTCGACTTTTCTGCCAATTCCTTAATCTCACAGAAGCCTCTTCCATTCAAAATCTCTACATATTTTCGCGCCCGTCTGTATCTCTTGCGATAATGATTTCCTGTCGCAGACAAAATAATTCCTGCCAGAAACGGAATCAAAAGCACACCAGGACCTAGAACGATCTCGGCAAGACTTGCTGTACCTATCATCTCTAAAAATGTCTTTGTAACCATCAGAGCGATCATCCCCGCAATCGAAACAATACTCAATATCGTTCCTGCCACAATGCGTCCTGTCCCTTTTTTGATCTTGGGCGCAAGCACCATATTGATCTGCTTTTTCCCTACCGGTCTTGCATAGTTTGCCTGATAGACATTGCTTTGCTGGTTGGTCTGTGCCTGCTTCCTCAGATTCTCAGCCTGTCTTTTCTGGCTCTCCTCATACTGCCTTCTCACTTTTTCCTTATATACTCTCGCCTCATCCAGCGCCTGATTCACCGTCTGGTTAATTGTCTGGTTCAGGCGATCATAATTCATCGACTCCACAGCGTTTTGCACCGTCTCTTGAATCTGTCTTCCAAGATTTGAAAAATCATTATCATACATATATCCGTCATATCCTTCCTGAATCATTCTTTCGCTTTTCCGGCAAAGCACATCGGCTTTACCGGAGTAAACATTCCTCTACTTTCCAATCACCGCCTCAATCCTCTTTTTCAGAATCTCCTCGCCGATGATCCCAGCCATCCTCATAACTTCATTTCCTTGTTTCATTATAACAAATGTCGGTACAATTTGGATACTATAATCTTTTGCAATTTCAGTTTCTTTTTCAATGTCTATTCTGACGACTTCCAGCTGTTCCTTATAGACCTCTTCTATCTCATCCACAACCGGCATCATCATATTACATTTCGGACACCAGTGCGCAAACAGAACAATCAATGTAACCTGCATATGCCACCCTCCCGGACACTAGTGTACAGCTCGCCCTTATGGTTTACATCTTGCATTCAAGATGTCGCAGACCTCTTCAAACGAGCGTCTAATGCATTTTAGCTTACATGTCAGTTTCCTGTTATCATAGCAAAACTGACAAAACGAATGTTTCCACTTTCCTTTCCCCATAAGGTTCTCCTGTTCTATACACATACTTTCTATATAGAATATGCCGAAAGCTTCGAACTATTTCCTCGCTGCGATCAACTTATGGATCGGATTGCCAAGGCTTGAGAACTTCTGCTCGTATTCTGTCATAATATTCCCCACATTCATCTTTTCATCGTGATGCAGGTCATATGTATGTGCCAGCAATTTCCATCCTGCTTCCGACACCTGTTCCAGGGAGAACTCAAACAACTGGCTGTTATCTGTCTTAAATTCCACAACACCGTCTTGTGCCAGCACCTTGTCATACTGTCCAAAAAATCGAGTAGACGTAAGTCTTCTCCCGGCATGTCTTGCTTTTGGCCACGGATCTGAAAAATTCAGATAGATCTTTGCCACTTCGCCTTTTCCAAACACATCCGGCAGCGTGAAAGCATCCATACAGATAAAACGAATATTTTTCATATCACAAAATTCTTCTGTGTCGTATTTTTCCAATGCCCTCAGCAAAACACTCGAATAACGCTCGATTCCAATATAGTTTATCTGCGGATTCTGCTTGGCAAGATTCAAGAGAAACTGCCCTTTCCCCATTCCAATCTCAATGTGAATCGGGTTCTCATTTCCAAAGACCGTATGCCACTTCCCTTTTTGTTCTATCTCATTCTTTATTGCAACCGGATGGTTCTGAATCACATCATCTGCACCCGGAATATTTCTAAGTCTCATACTCTTGCACCTCATTCTTTTTTTCTCAGTATATCTCGTCGGAGATATATCGTCAATTTATAGTTGCATTATTTTCGCAAAACCCTTTTTTTATTTCTTCTACTGTGTTACATTATTCATATCAGCTTGCACAAAAGGAGGGTTCACAATGAATTCTATTATCAGCAAATTGTCAGAAATTGAGACAGCCGCTACAGCCATTGTAAAGCATGCCGAATCAGAAAAAGACAGGCTCGATCAAAAGATGCAAAAAGACCAACAAAGATTCGACGAAGATCTGGCTGCAAGCACAAAAGAAAAACTGGATGCAATCCAGCAAAATCTGACTTCTAAAATGAATACGCAGCTACAGCAGCTGCAGTCAGAAAGTGAGCGAACCATTCATTCACTCACAAGGGAATACGAAATCAAGCATGAGCAATACGCTCACGAAATATTGAAACGCATTACAGAGGTATAATTATGGGAAATCTACTATCATATAGTGGAATCGTAACAAAGATACATGCAATGCAGGCCAAGCTTTTAACAGATGACCACTTCCGGGAAATTGCACAATTGCGCAATGTTGCCGAGGTGGTCACTTATTTGAAGAAACTTCCCGCGTACGCAAAAGCCTTTGAAACTGTAGATGAGAATACACTTCACCGTGGAGATGTCGAGAAAATCCTCATCCAGTCCCTTTACAACGATTACTCCAAACTGTATCGTTTCTCAGGTCTGGAACACCAACGATTTTTAAGACTGTATCTCAAACGCTATGAAGTTGATTTGATCAACTACTGCCTGCGAATTGTCTACAACCATTATGAGGAACCGTTTGATCTGAATCACAAAAAGCCGTTTTTTGACCGCTACTCCCAGATTTCAATCGACCGTCTGATCACTTCCAAGACCATGGAAGAATTAGTAGATAATCTGCAAGGCACAGAATATTACGCTCCACTGAAAATTTTACAGGAATCCGGGCAGCCCGTCGATCTGTTTGATTACGACCTCGCCCTCAACTTATATGAATTTATCTCCGTCTGGAAAGCGCGCAAAAAAACGCTCAAAGGATGGGAACTTAAGATTTTTACCCGCGACTGCGGAACGAAGATCGATTTGATTAATTTACAATGGATTTACCGTGCAAAAAAATATTACAACATGGATTCCATTCAGATTTACGCTTTTATCATTCCGGTTTATTTTCACATCAAACTTCCTGAGATAAAAACGTTGATCGAAAGCGAGTCATTGGACGAGTTCATGGAACTGCTCCGAAAGACTTATTACGGCAGACGACAGCCCTTAGATCATACATTTACCATTGAAAAGATGTATACGGACTGCCTGTCGCGCCTGTACTCCACCGACCGCAGAGAACATCCGTATTCCATTGCTTCCATCAACTCCTATCTTTTCCAAAAGGAAGGGGAATTAAGGAAGCTTACAACGGCATTAGAATGTATTCGCTATGGTCTGTCCGCTGGAGAAACATTAAAATATATAGGGGGTGTGAGACCACAATGATTGTAAAAATGAAATTTTTAAGTATCACCGGACCGAAAAATGACATTGACCGGGTAACGGATCTGTATTTCTCAAAATATGAGATCCAATTGGAAAATGCTCTTTCGGAATTAAAAACGGTCGATAACCTTCAGCCGTTTATCGAGATCAATCCATATAAAGATGCACTGGAAAAGGCGAATCAGTTCGTCGGATATCTGTCTGACAAAGAATCTCTTCCAGAAGTTCCACTTTCGATGGAGGAGCTGTTCCAGACAATCCGTACAGCAAACAACAACTATATGGAGCTCAAAGAAAAAGAACAGCACCTGAAAGAGGAACAAGAAGCACTGCGAGACAAACTCAAAGTGATCGAACCGTTTTCAGGTCTCGAATGCAACATCCACGACGTGATGCAGTATCACTTTATCAAATTCCGTTTTGGACGTGTTGCACTGAACTATTATCACAAAGTAGAAAAATATGTAAGCGAAGACCTTAATGTAATCTTTTTAGAGGGTGGAAGAGATACAAGCTACGTATACGGCGTATACTTCTCCTCCCGCTCCGATTCCGAACGCATCGACGCTATTTTAAAATCACTGCATTTTGAGCGTATTTTCCTGCCGGATGAGTATGATACCACGCCGACTGATGCGTGCCGCACACTGGAAAAAAGTATTCATTCGATTGAGAAAAAAATCCGGCATATCGACGAAGAGATTGCTGAGATGCTCTCAAAAGACAGTGTAAAACTTGTCTCGGCACAAAAACGTTTGCAGGCACTCGCTAAGAATTTCGATGTGCGAAAGCTTGCCGCCTGTGTGGAAGACAAACACGATAACTTCTTTATATTATGTGGCTGGATGTCTGAAGCAGATATCAGTTCCTTCCTCGAAGACGTCAAGCACGATCCGAACCTGTTTGTCGTCGTGGAAGATGACCATGAGACCTATTTCGGAGAACCTCCGACGAAATTGAAGAACCCGAAGATCTTCAAGCCATTTGAGATGTTCATCCGTATGTACGGACTTCCGGCACACAATGAGATGGATCCGACGATTTTTCTCGCGCTGACTTACACCTTTATCTTCGGCGCCATGTTCGGAGATGTTGGCCAGGGGCTCTGTCTCGCAATCGGGGGCGTACTGCTCTACAAGTTCAAAAAAATTGATCTTGCGGGGGTCATCTCGCTTGCCGGTATCTTTTCCACCTTTTTCGGCTTTATGTTCGGAAGTGTATTTGGATTTGAAAATATCATCGAGGCAAAATGGCTGCATCCGATTTCAGCTATGACGAGCCTTCCGTTTGTCGGTCAACTGAACACCGTATTTATCGTTGCAATCGCATTTGGAATGGGAATCATTCTCCTGTCCATGATTTTCCAGATTATCAACTCCCTGCGGGCGCATGATTTAGAAAACGCATGGTTCTCACCGAACGGGGTCGCCGGACTGATTTTCTATGGCTCTGTCGTATTGGCGGTTGTCTTGTTTATGACAGGTCACAAGATGCCTGCTAACATTTTGCTCGCCGTGCTTTTCGGTGTCCCGGTCCTGCTGATGGTCTTCAAGGAATCGCTCGCAAAAAAACTTGAAAAGCGCACCGGAAAAACGGAAGGCGGAAAAGTGATGTTTTTTGTACAGGCATTCTTCGAATTATTCGAAACAATGCTCAGTTACTTTTCCAACACACTTTCTTTTGTGCGTATCGGCGCTTTTGCTGTCAGCCATGCAGCGATGATGGAAGTTGTACTTACGCTTGGCGGCGCCACACAAAACAGCAGTCCAAATTGGATCATCATTGTAGCCGGCAACATATTTGTCTGCCTGATGGAAGGGCTTGTTGTCGGAATCCAGGTGTTGAGACTGGAATATTATGAAATGTTCAGCCGCTTTTACAAAGGAAGCGGACGCGAATTCAAACCATATAATCAGAAAAACGTATAAACTCAGGAGGTTTTCATTATGACTTTAACAGTAAAATTAACTCTTATCGTAACTTTAATCTTAAGCATCATTCTTCCTTTCGGATACTATCTGATCGGTGAGAAAAACAAAAAGCGCTACAAAAAGGCAATCGGCGTCAATATCTTCTTTTACTTTGGCGCTTTTGTAATTGCAGGCATTATGATGTTTGGCGGTTCTGCGCAGGCTGCTGATGCAGCTACAACTGCTGCTTCTACCGCCACAGGACTTGGATATATCGCCGCCGCTCTTGTTACCGGTTTAGCATGTATCGGTGGTGGTATCGCTGTTGCCAGTGCTGCAAGCGCTGCTCTTGGAGCAGTCAGCGAAGACTCCAGCATTTTTGGTAAATCCTTAATTTTCGCAGGTCTTGCAGAAGGTGTTTGTCTCTACGGACTGATCATCTCCTTCATGATCTTAGGTAAATTGTAATTATGAAGATGTTTTTGATCAGTGATAATGTCGATACGTACACAGGAATGCGACTCGCCGGCGTAGACGGTGTTGTTGTACACGAACGAAGCGAGCTTCACGACGCACTGCAGAAAGTTATGGATGACAAATCCATCGGTATCGTTTTGCTCACCGAAAAATTCGGGCGGGAATTTCCCGATCTTATCGATAAGATCAAGCTCAAACGAAAACTACCGCTGCTTGTCGAAATTCCTGACCGTCATGGAACCGGCCGTAAAAAAGACTTTATCACATCTTATGTAAATGAAGCCATCGGCTTGAAACTATAGTAAAAGAAGGTGAAATCTTGACAATCGAAGAAAAATTAAAGTATCTGCAGGATGCTTCCATGGAAGACGCCAGAGCAATGGGCAACGAGATTATAAGTGAACATCAGGAGGCTTTAGACCAGATACTAAAAGAGCATAAAGAGACTGCCATCCGTCAGGCGGAACTCACCTTAAAAACAGAGACCGCCAACGCCAGGCAATCTTTAAATAAAGCCATGGCAAGAGCACAGATCGAACTCAAACGAGAACAGGGAAAATGCCAGACAGACTTAAAAAACCGCTTGTTCAAACGTGTTCTTGTACTTGTAAAAGAATATATGAAGACAGATGACTACAAAAAAATTCTAGAAAAACGCATTCAAAAATCACTGGATTTTGCAGATGGCGAAGAAATCCTGATCTACATCAATCCAAGTGATGTGCATTTGAAAGATGATTTAGAAGCAAAAACCGGCGCCTCCCTCACCGTAAGCCGAGAGGATTTTATCGGTGGAACACGTGCCGTCATGCAAAAACGACGTATTCTGATCGACTACTCGTTTAAATCAGCTCTCTCAGAAGAATACGACAATTTCTTATTTTTAGGAGGTGACAACTATGCTTAGAACCGGAACAATTTATGGAGTAAACGGTCCTGTCATCTATCTGAAAGGAAATACTGGATTTAAAATGTCAGAGATGGTCTATGTAGGGAAAGAAAGATTAGTCGGCGAAGTTATCGCACTTGATAAAGATAAGACAACCATTCAGGTCTTTGAGGAGACGACCGGGTTACACCCGGGAGAGACTGTTGAGGCTACTGGAGATGCCGTCTCCGTAACCCTCGCTCCGGGAATTCTCAATAATATATTTGACGGTATTGAACGTCCACTGGAACGCATCGCCGAAAATTCCGGTGCATTTATCAGCCGTGGTGTGAGTGTAGATTCGCTAGATAAAGAAAAAAAATGGAAGACACATCTGACGGTCTCTATCGGAGATTCCGTTCACGGCGGTGATATCATTGCTGAAGTGCCTGAGACAACAGCCATCGTGCACAAATGCATGGTACCTCCACATATCAGCGGGATTATCACTAAAGTCATGCCGGATGGAGCGTACGCAATTGATGAACCGCTCGTAACAGTCGAGCTAAGCTCCGGCGAGACGATTGACCTGACCATGACTCAGAAATGGCCGATTCGTGTTCCCCGTCCAACGCACCACCGTTTTCCTGCGTCCGTTCCGCTCATCACTGGACAGCGTATTCTTGATACGATGTTCCCGATCGCAAAAGGCGGCACCGCCTGTGTTCCTGGTGGATTTGGAACCGGAAAGACAATGACACAGCACCAGATCGCAAAATGGTCCGATGCCGATATCATCATCTACATTGGCTGTGGAGAACGTGGAAATGAGATGACACAGGTACTAGAAGAATTTACAAAACTGGTGGATCCTAAATCCGGCAATCCTCTGATGGACCGAACCACTTTGATCGCCAATACTTCCAACATGCCGGTGGCGGCTCGTGAAGCGAGCATCTACACCGGTCTCACACTTGCAGAATACTACCGTGATATGGGATATGATGTGGCAATCATGGCAGACTCCACATCTCGTTGGGCAGAAGCACTTCGAGAGCTCTCAGGACGTCTTGAAGAAATGCCTGCGGAAGAAGGTTTTCCTGCTTATCTGGCATCACGCTTATCTGCGTTTTACGAGCGTGCGGGCATGATGCACAACTTAAACGGAACTGACGGCTCTGTATCTATTATCGGAGCTGTATCACCACAGGGCGGTGATTTCTCTGAGCCGGTTACACAGAATACCAAACGTTTTGTCAGATGTTTCTGGGGGCTTGATAAGAGCCTTGCGTATGCGAGACATTTCCCGGCAATCCACTGGCTGACAAGCTACAGTGAATATCTGCTCGATCTCGCCCCATGGTATAACGAACACGTTTCGCCAAAGTTTGTCGACTACCGCAATCAGCTGATGGCTCTTTTGAATCAAGAGAGCAGCCTGATGGAAATCGTAAAATTAATCGGAAGCGATGTGCTGCCAGACGACCAGAAACTCGTTTTGGAGATTGCCAAAGTCATCCGACTTGGATTCCTTCAGCAAAACGCATTTCATGCCGACGATACTTGTGTCTCATTAGAAAAGCAGTTCAAGATGATGGAAGTTATCTTGTATTTATACCAGAAATCAAAAGCACTCATCACACTGAACATGCCGATTTCTGTTCTGAAAGAGGAAGATATTTTCGAAAAGGTCATTGCAATCAAATACGATATTCCAAATGACAAACTCGAACTATTTGATGAATATATAAAAAAAATCAATGCATTCTATGACCGGATTATGGAAAAGAACGCATAAAGGAGGAGGATTTGTATGGCAATTGAATATTTAGGCTTAAGCAGCATCAACGGTCCTCTGATCGTGCTGGAGGGCGTACAGGATGCGTTCTTTGATGAGATCGTAGAATTTGTAGTAAACGGAAACGAGCGTAAATTAGGTCGTATCATTGAGATCTACGAGTACAAAGCAGTCATTCAGGTGTTTGAAGGGGCTGAAAATATGTCTCTGCTCAACACCCACACAAAGCTCACCGGACATCCGATGGAGATCGCCCTCTCACCGGATATGCTCGGGAGAACATTTAACGGAATCGGGCAGCCGATTGACGATCTCGGTCCGATTACCTCAACGTTGACAAGAGATATCAACGGACTTCCGCTTAACCCGGTAAAACGTGAATATCCTAGAAACTATATCCGCACCGGTATCTCTGCAATCGACGGTCTGACCACACTGATTCGAGGACAGAAGCTTCCGATTTTTTCCGGAAACGGTCTTCCACACGACCAGCTTGCCGCTCAGATTGTAAAACAGGCTTCTCTCGGAGATGATTCCAATGAAGAATTTGCTATTGTATTTGCAGCGATGGGTGTCAAACATGACGTTGCGGAATTTTTCCAGCGCACATTTGAAGAAAGCGGTGTATCCGACCACGTAGTCATGTTCCTGAATCTGGCAAACGATCCGGTCGTGGAGCGTCTTATCACACCAAAAGTAGCACTCACCGTCGCAGAATATCTGGCATTTGAGCAGAACAAACATATCCTTGTCATTCTCACAGATATGACATCCTTTGCGGAGGCGATGCGTGAAGTATCCTCCTCCAAAGGCGAGATTCCAAGCCGAAAAGGATTCCCGGGATATCTTTACAGTGAACTTGCGACAATCTATGAACGCGCAGGAATTGTGGCAGGCGTCAACGGTTCGGTGACACAATTGCCAATTTTGACAATGCCAAATGACGATATCACGCACCCGATTCCTGACTTGACAGGCTATATCACCGAAGGGCAGATTGTACTCGACCGTGCACTCCATGGACAGTCCATTTACCCGCCAATCAACATTTTACCGTCCCTTTCCCGTCTGATGAAAGACGGTATCGGAGAGGGATACACTCGCGCGAACCATCAAGATCTTGCCAACCAGCTCTTTTCATCCTACGCCAAAGTAGGAGAAGCGAGAAACCTTGCCTCTGTCATCGGTGAAGATGAACTCTCCCCAATCGACAAAAAATACCTTGCCTTCGGAAAGGAATTCGAAGAACGCTATATCGGTCAGGGGCTGGAGGAAAACCGTACAATCGAAGAGACACTTGACCTTGGATGGGAACTTTTAAAAATGCTTCCAAGAGAAGAATTAGATCGTATTAACACAAAGACTTTGGAACAATTTTATGATAATCATCGTTCAGACTCATAGAAAGGGGGCGTTCTTATGGATCCTCGCACATTTCCCACAAAAGGAAATCTGATTCTTGCAAAGAATTCTCTGGCTCTTGCCAATCAGGGGTACGAGCTTATGGACAAGAAAAGAAATATTCTGATCCGCGAACTTATGGAACTGATCGATCAGGCAAAGGACATTCAGGAACAGATTGATTCCACCTTCACACATGCATATAAATGCCTGCAGCACGCCAATATTGAACACGGTATCAGTCTCGTATCCCAACTTGCCTATACCGTCCCAATTGAGGATTCTATCAAGATCAAAAGCCGAAGCATTATGGGAACGGAAATTCCACTTGTGGATTACACTCCGGATGAGAATCAGCCGACTTACTCTTTCAGTACAACTGATGAATCCATCGACCGTGCACGCGAAGCATTTCGCAAAGTAAAAGAGCTTACGATCAAATTATCCATGATTGAGAATGCAGCCTACCGGCTTGCGACCAATATTAAAAAAACACAAAAGCGGGCAAACGCTCTGAAAAATATTACAATTCCGACTTATACCACTTTGGTATCTTCCATTTCCAATGCTTTGGAGGAAAAAGAACGTGAAGAATTCACACGATTAAAAGTGATAAAACAGCGGAAAATATAATGGAATACACTATTCTATTCAAAAATGGAGTGAACTTTCTATTCACAAAGTTCACTCCATTTACATGTTCCGCATATTTCTTTTCTCTTCCCTTGAAGTAAGATTCGTTCTGATACCAGTTTAGAAAAAGTATCCCAAGTCAAAACTGTACCTTCTTCCAAACCGCAAAAAGAAAGCACTTTCTGATCATATGCCCGAACAAGATCCGGCGTATTACAACTTCCATTTTCTAAATTGGGGCATTTCTCACAGATAACATCTGCATGCGTAATAATTTGCAAAGAAGGATTCTCCTGCATCTGTTCTAAAATCTTTCCCATATGCACCACAAACGAATCGCTATATCCTTCTCCTTGAAAAAATGCAAGGCACATTCCATGATGTGCCCGCAATAAAATCGCTTGCTCTTCCATATTCATTCTTAAATCTGAAATCTTTCAACTAATTCATTTAAAATTTTTGCCTGTTCAGATAGTTCTTCACTTGCCGCAGAACTTTCCTCAGCTGTCGCTGCATTTGTTTGAACTGCCTGTGATATTTGTTCAATTCCCAATGTAATCTCCGATATAGAAGTAGATTGTTCTTCTGATGAAACAGCTATGCTATTTATAATCTCCATTACTCGTTTTGAACTCTCTACGATTCCATCCATTGCCTCAGCTGCTCTTTTCGCTATCGCAGTACCATTTCCTACCGCTGAAACAGTTTCTTCAATTAAAGCTGTAGTATTTTTAGCTGCATCTGCTGATTTGCTTGCAAGATTTCGTACCTCATCTGCTACAACCGCAAAACCTTTTCCTGCATTTCCAGCTCTTGCTGCTTCCACTGCCGCATTCAGAGCCAATATATTTGTCTGGAATGCAATATCTTCTATCGTCTTGATAATCTTTCCAATCTCATCTGATTTTCTGCTAATCTCATTCATTGCAGACATCATCTCTTGCATCTTTTCATTGCTCTGCTCAATATCTCTGCCTGTCTTTACTGATTCCTGATCTGCCTCTTTTGCAAATTCCGCATTGCTCTTCACACGCTCTGATATTTCTGAAATTGATGCAGCCAACTCTTGAACAGAACTTGCCTGTTCCGTAGAACTCTGAGATAAAATCTGTCCTGTAGCCGCCACTTGCTCGGCACTATTAGTTACTTTTATAGATGTCCCATCAATTTTTTTGATTGTACCCGTAAGAGAATCTGAGATATTCAGCAATGCTTCCTTAACCTTCTCAAACTCACCTTCATAACTATTTTCAAGTGTGTATTTAAGATTTCCACTGGCAATTTGAGTTAAAATTTGGGATATCTCATCAATATAATCCACATAATCCCTTAACCTTCCCACTGTTAAATTGAAATGGGCTGCCAAATTCCCCAATTCATCTGTAGAATGATATGTAATTTCCTGATTCAAAGATCCCTGAGCTATTTTTTGCGCAACATTATCAATTTCCTTAATTGGCTTGATAATTCTTCTTAACACGACAACAATCAGTAAAACACATAGAACAATAATTCCTACTACTGCCATTACAACAGTCTTTACCAACAAGCTGTTTAAATCAGCCATTACCTCTTTTTCCGGAACATAAGATACTAGTGTCCAATCTGTTCCGGTAAAATTCTTGAGTTCAATATTTAGAGCATCTCCACCTTTTCCATATTTAAAAAAACCTTCTTTTTTGTCATTGATAAGGCTTTCCACATATTTGTATAATCCGCCCTCTTCCTTCAATGTCTTTCCAACAAGTGTTTCCTTGGAATGTCCTATAATCATTGAATTTTTATTATCAACTAAAAAACATCCTCCACTTTTTTGAATTTTAACATTCTTCACCAAATTAGAAATTTCATTTAAATATAAGTCAGCTGCTATTACACCTCTTACACTTCCCTGTTTGCCTTTTAATTGTCCAGATACACCTACTACATATTTTTGACTTTCTTCATCAAAAAACACTTCTCCAAACTCAATCACACTCGATTTTAGTCCGTTCACGTACCAGGATTTTTCAAAGACATTATAATCTTCCCCCGGCACAAATGTGGCATGTGTCATATTCCCTTCTTTATCAGTGATATAAATACCCGCAGGAAACGCACTATTTTTCTGTGCTGTAAGTTTAATATATTCTTTTTCTTCTTCCGGCGTCATGTTCATATACTGCAATGTATCCGCTTCAGTCTCTATTACTGCAACTGTAGAATCCATCCACCCTTCAATCTCTGCATAGACTTTTTCTGTATTCTTCTGCAAAATCTCACTATTTTCTTTTTTCACGATCTTTGACGTATTCTGATATGTTCCTCCTACAATTAGTCCAATGACTATAATAATCGTTGGAACAATCATTAATATCATCTTGTTTGTAAGTTTTGTTTGTCTTTCCTTTTTCATTTGTTTCCCTCTTTTTCTATCTGGTATATTTTCTACCACTTTAAATCATCTAAAACTCAAACACTGCAACCCCATATGGCGGCAAGTCGTACACAAAAGAAAACTCTCTTCCATCACATTCCTTTTTCACACTCTTATAAATTACAGGGCGTTCCTTACCTTCCCCACCATATTTCTTTTCGTCGCTGTTTAAAATCAATTTGTATTGTCTTCTCTTTGGAACGCCTACACGATATTCCGGTCTCGCAACTGGAGTAAAATTACACACAAACAAAAGATTTCTCTTTCCATCTCTCGCATGTCTGATAAAGCTATAGATGCTCCTCTCAGCATCGTCTGCATTCACCCACTCAAATCCTTCAGGTGAGCAATCCAACTCATACATCGCCTTGTTCTTTTTATACAGATGCAATAAATCCTTTGTAAATTCCTGTAGCTGTCTATGCCAACTTTCTGCAAGAAGGAACCAATCCAACTCTCGTGCTTCACTCCACTCCTGAAGCTGAGCAAAATCTTGTCCCATAAATAAAAGTTTCTTACCAACATGCCCCATCATGAATGCATATCCAACTTTCAGATTCGCAAACTTATCAAATTCAAGTCCAGGCATCTTGTTTAACATAGAACATTTCAGATGAACCACCTCATCATGAGACAATACAAGAATATATTTCTCACTATACGCATAGCTCATAGCAAATGTCATCTGATTATGACATCCTTTTCTAAAATATGGATCCAGTTTCATATATTCTGTAAAATCATGCATCCACCCCATATTCCACTTCAAACTAAATCCAAGTCCGTCGCATTCTACAGGTGATGTTACTTTCGGCCATGCTGTGGACTCTTCTGCAATCATGACTACCCCTGGATTTCTTCCGATAACAACAGAATTCAAATGTTTGAAAAATCCGATTGCCTCAAGATTTTCATTTCCACCATACTTATTTGGAATCCACTGCCCATCTTCTTTCCCATAATCCAGATACAACATAGATGCGACCGCATCAACTCGCAATCCATCAACATGATAATGCTCAATCCAAAACAACGCATTTGCAATCAGGAAATTCTGAACTTCAGATTTCCCATAATCAAATACCTTAGTTCCCCAATCTGGGTGTTCTCCTTTTCTTGGATCTGCATACTCAAAAGTCGGCGTTCCATCAAAGTCTGCAAGTCCATGTGCATCTTTGGGAAAATGTGCCGGAACCCAATCAAGAATCACCCCAATTTTATTTTTATGAAAATAATTAATCATATATGCGAAATCTTCCGGCGTTCCATACCGCGAAGTCGGTGCATAATAACCTGTCACCTGATATCCCCACGATCCATCAAACGGATATTCTGCAATTCCCATTAGCTCAATATGTGTATATCCCATCTCTTTGATATACTCTACAGCTGCCTTTGCAAACTCTCTATATGTGTAGAATCCCTCATCTTCTCTACCAGGATATCGTTTCCACGAACCAATATGTGCTTCATAAATGGACATTGGCTCTTTGTGATGATCCCATACTGCCCTTCGGTCCATCCACTTGCTGTCGGTCCATCTCATATTACTAATATCAACTACTTTAGATGCATTCCCTGGTCGAAGCTCCGCATAATTTGCAAATGGGTCTGCTTTATAAATGTAATCTCCTTTGTATGTTTTGATACAATATTTGTATAATGCACCTTCCTGCACATCTGGAACAAAACATGTATAAATTCCCAATGGTTCTTCCCTTTTCATCCGATTTGTCTGAGGATCCCACTGATTGAATTCACCAACTACCGAAACTTCTTTCGCATGCGGAGCCCATACCGCAAAATAAACTCCTTTTTTTTCTTCCCCCCCTATCATATGAGAACCAAGTTTTTTGTATATCTCATAATGATTTCCTTTTCCAAATAAGTAATGATCTAATTCTCCAACTTCATATGACTTCTTTTTGTTTTCTTCTCCCATACCATTACCTTCCTAAATCATATTTTGCTTTGTCGTTTATTCCTACTTATTATAAGTTTATTCTATCACTATATTTATAGTAATAATAGTATTATATTCCAAAAAACTATAACTATCTTCACCTTAATATGATTATTACTCAATCAAACTTGCTGTGTATTTTACCAAAAACTGCCATACTAACAGATTTAATTTCTGTCAGCATGGCAGTTTTCTATTATCTTATCTAAAATCTTGTTCTTGTAAAATAATTCTCGAAGTTTCTTCCTTGCCTTTCTTAAACAGTTTCTTTATAAAACGCTTAAAATTCTTCCTTTGAGAATGTTCGATTGCTTCATCCACAATTTCTTTTACATCCGCAACTGTCACAACACTCTCTTCTCTCTGCATAAGATCAATGCGGCTATAAAGAGCTAAAATACCCATTTCATCAATCTTATAACCATTTTCTTTTGCGTATGTTTGACCAAATGTCACCAACTCATCATTAATAAATACAGGAAGCTCTAAACGTGAAGTAAATTTCTTCTTAAAGGCAGGATATGCTGATAGCATCTTATCCAGAGGTCTGCGCTCTTCTTCCAATACTACAAGTAATTCCCCTGTTTGTTCTTCCATGAGATCATTTAATTGTGCGACCGTTTTTTTATTCATCTGAGAAGCACGCTCAATAATGATTGCTCCACCATGTAATTTTTCTATAATCTGTGAAACATCTTTTTTATTCAACGACTCCGCTGTAACAATCGCTACTTTTCCTTGTTTTAGCTTCCTATTTTTTTGAATTGCCTTCACAATATCTACAGCCAAAACCGTCTTTCCGGAACCCTTTCTACCTACAACTAATAAATTAGCAGTTCTTGAAGTTCCATATCTAGTTTTACATTTTTTATCATTCTCCAATACGTCTACAATCTGTTCGCTCATACCATGTACTGGTACAAAATAAGAGAATAATTTTTTCTGTTCTTCTGTCAAACCAGCCTTTATTCCAATCTCACTTTGAACATCTAAATCATAGCGTCCTTGCACAATAAAACCTGTATCAAACGGTGAAGTTGGACTCTCTGTGCGCAATTCCTGTACTTTTTCTATGGGTTCTTCCACCACAGTATCATTCATCAACGCTTTGGCTGATATCGCAATTGCCTGTGTGTCTCCAAGCTTGATTCCCTCTGATTCTTCAATTTCTTCAATTTCTTCAATCTCTTCAATCTCCTCAAATCCATCGGCTTCCACTTCTTCAAACGCTTCCTCATTAAAGCTTTCCTCATCAAATGGATCTTCTTCCGGCTCTTCCATTTCCTCTTCTTGTTCTTGCGGAATTTCCTCTACGGATTCTATTTCTGATTTTCTCTCAAAAACTTGTTCCGTCCGTTCTCTTCTATTTTTATTCGTACGGATTTCTACAGCTTCTGCTTCTAACTCTTCCATCAATTGTCGAATGTCATCTGGGAGAATGCTCTCTACCTCTTCCACCTTTTTTGCTTCTTGTCTTTCTCTCTCCGCTCTTGCCTTCTCTTGTTCTTCTTGAATAATCTGGGCATTTTCTTTCTGTTTTTCTTCCCAGTTTTGTAAAATTTCCTCTACGCTCATCTTAGTAGTCTGAGAAAAAATCTCTTTTTTCATCTGCTCATCTATTTCTTCCTCTGAAGAAGAGGTTTCTTTCTCTTCTGGCTCCTCCTTCGTCTCCGAAACAGTTCCCTTTTCTTCTGGCTCTTTCTCTATCTCCGAAGTAGATTTCTCTTTTTTCGTCCCTTCTTCTGCCTCCAAAATCAACTCTTCTTCTCGCAGCTCCTCTTTCATCTCCAAGGCGGCTTCCTCTTCTTCCGGTTCTTCCTCCTCCTCCAAGGCGGCTTCCTCTTCTTCCGGTTCTTCCTCCTCCTCCAAGACTGCTTCCTCTTCTTTCGGCTCTTCTTCCTCCTTCAAGACTGCTTCCTCTTCTTTCGGCTCTTCTTCCTCCTCCAAGACTGCTTCCTCTTCTTTCGGCTCTTCTTCCTCCTCCAAGACTGCTTCCTCTTCTTTCGGCTCTTCTTTCTCCTCCAGCGCTACTTCTTCCGCTTCCTTCAGCTCCAAAGCCTCTTTCTCTTCTTTCGGCTCTGAAGTCACCTCTTTTTCTTCCTCTTCAAAAGGTTCTGCCTTTTTCTCTTCCTCAACATACTCTTTTTTCTCTGCTATTTCTTCAGATTTTTCAGCTATCGGCTCCTTCTTCCTTTTTGCCGGAGTTGGTTTGTCATTTCTGTGAATATATTTCTCTTGCTGCAACGGCGTTAATGGCTTATATTTCATCTTCAATTCCATAGCTTGATACACATATTTTCCTTCACTAAACCACAGAATCAAATCATCGCATTCTTCCAAACACTCCGTTAGCATCCCTGCCGCATCATATAACTTTGCAAGCTCATAAGCCCACTTTTCCACATACTCTGCCTTCTTAAAATCTTCCAATGCTTCAATCTGCTGATTCAAAGGAGCTTTTTGGCTTTTCAAAATTTTGTATCTTAATATATATTGGTTCGGATCTTTTGGAGCCATAGCAACAAATTCTTCATAGCAATCTACAGATTCCCTTATATCATTCATTTTTAGTGCTAAAGTTCCGAGACGATATACAATTTTTCTACTTCCAGGTGCTCTATCATATGCTAAAAATAAAATTTCCCTGCTTTTTTCATACTCTCCATTATATTCATAAACTTCACTTGCCCCACAGAGCATTGCCGCATTTTTAACTTTTCTCCAATCAATGCTATCCGCTATTTCTGCTGCCTTTTTATACGATTTTTCTCCCATATACTCAAGCATTTGCTCTGTTTTTACTCGATATTCGTATTTATCCAAAGTATTCACCCCTATTATTTCTATGACCTTTCTGTCTAATCGAATTTTAGCTTTCTACATTCTGCTTTATTTTATCACAGGAGATAACCAATGTCAAAAAGATGTAACAAAAACGTAATAAAAATAAGGTTATCTTAAACTTTTATAAGATAACCTTACTCTCTATTTTATTGTTTTTTACCTCACCTTTTCGGAAAATATATCAATTATAAAACCTGTTGCCTTTTTGACTTTATATACAATCTCTAACTCAAAGCTATGATTATTCTTATTCCCTAATTCTAATCTCTTCTGATGTTTCTTTACACATCTTATCGTTTCCTTTGAATCTATGTGGTATTTCTCTTTTCAATATGTCTGCAAATATTGATTTTCTTTACTCCAGATTCCTTACTTTCCGAATAAAATTCTTTACTTATTTTCTTTCTCTGGATTATACTTATACTCTATGGTAAAGGCTTTCATCACAGGTTTTTACATTTGCCATACCACCAACATATTGAATTGTAAATTCTGAACTATCCATTGGACCAAAGCCTCCTTTTCTTACTATTTTCAGAAATTTTTTCTTTTCTGAATTTTTTTGTTGAGTTTATAATAACACTACGGCCTTTATTTGTCAATACTATTTTTATATTTTATTATTATTTTTAAAATTCAATATATAAAACTGAAAAATGTCTGTTTTTAAAGTATAAGTTCTTCTATTTTTTCATAGTTCTCGAGATTGTAAGACTCAATCTGATTTCCATTGATTAGATAAAACGTACTATCTATATAGATTCCCCTGACATTTTCCCCATATTCTTTTGTCATTTCTTTCCTCTTACAGGTAAATCCTTGCATCCTATTATATTCATAAATATGATAATAGTTTTCTTTTTCTCCAAATGTATAAAAACCAATCAGATTTTTCTCTGCATCTGCCAGTACCGACTTATATTGGTCAAATGCCGTGCTATAATAACTGCCATTCAATACTATCTTATCAATTTCTTTGACATTGGACGGATCTGAGATATCGAACATAGAAAGTTTGACTTGATTGCTCTCTACTCCTTTCTCGTCAACTTCCTCTCCGATCCCAAGAAGCAGTCCATCCCCATATGGATGAAGATATTCTGAAAATCCTGGAATTTTTAGTGTACCTATGATTTTCGGATTGTCAGGATCAGATAAATCAACTGAAAAGAGAGGATCTGTCTCTCTAAACGTCACAAAATATCCAGTGTCTCCCATAAAGCGCGCAGAATAGATACGCTCATTTTTTGCCAGATTTTCGATTGTCCCAGTCACATTTAGTTTTTCATCCAACACATACACAGAATTGGACTCAGTCTCCTCCAGCGTCGTAACCATTCTGAGGTATCCATTGTACTCGTCAACGCTAAAACTGTCGTTCAGATAACCGTTCACTTCCGCCTTTGCCTGACCGTTTATTTTACCATTTCCATAAGAAAATTTTCTAATCTCAGTAGACCTACCAGTTTCTTTCCAAATATTTTCACAGATATAAATATTTTTTGCGCTCGCATAACAAAAACCTCCATTTGACAAAATACTGACTGAATTCTTTTCTGCACTTGGATTTTGTATGTCGATCGCTGTAATTACTGTATAAGTGTTTGCTCTTTCTGTCTCTGGAAGGCATATCTCATCACTGGCGAGCAGCTCTCCATCCACACATGGAATATACTGTTCTTTTTTACCTTCTTCCGGATTGTAGATATTATATTGACTGAATACATATAGATAATGGTTATTCAGACGCGAAGTGACATAACTTCCACTCTGTGAACACTCTCCAAGTTTCTTTGGTTTCTCTCTGTCAGAAATGTCATATATGATACTCTTTGCCTCGCTATTATCTATCTCTGCACAATCAGAGGCGATCTTTGAAAATTCATTTTTGTTATTGTAAATTCTTTCTCTTTCGCTACCAAGAACAATCAGATATTGATTTTGAACATATATCTCCGATACCTTCATCTCTTCCCCAAGCGTAATCTGCTCTATCTGCTCCAATTTATTTTCCGCTGTATCCACAATACCAATTTCGTTGCCTTCTTCTTTCACCACATATAGATAACGTCCATCCGTCTTGACGATATCTCCCTCGTCTACACTTTCCTCCCTCGTATTAGTCTTAGAATAACTGCTTTCTGTTTTCCCACTATCTTCCACCGCATTCTCCGAGACCGCTTTTTCTTCGGACTCCAATACAACTCCATCTCCATAATAATAGTCGAATTCTTTAATGAACTGATAAACCTCTTTGTAGGATTTTGCCATTCGAAGCCCTTCGCTCTCCTGCACCTCTTTTACAACCGGATTAACATACCCTTTTTTGCCAACTGTACGCTCCTTTGTCTGAATATACGCTATCCCAAGCAGTCCAAGACATGCTGCTGCCGTCAATGCATAACGATATGCTTTCTTTCTGTATCTTTTTTGATGTCTCATCAACTGTTCTTCCACCGCCTCTGGCCTTAACTGTTCTGGAATCTCAATATTTTCTATCTGCTGTCTCACTCTGTCCATGATTTCTTTTTCATGTTGTTCCATATCGCTACTCCTTCCTAACACAATATTTTTCCAAGTTTCTCCAACGCTCTGCTTCTCTTGGAGCGAACCGTATTGGCATTCATTGGTTTTCCTTGTTCTGCAAGTATCTTGCCGATTTCTTTGCTGTTGTACCCTCCGAATACGGATAATGCAATAATCTGTCTCTCTTCCTCTGCAAGTATTTTCCATGCATTTTGAACATCAATGGTTTCTTCATAATCACTATGTGATACACTCTGACTCTCATCTCGGTTTTCCTGCAGCTTAAATGTCTCCTGTCTGCTTCTTACTTTCAATTTCTTTTTGCAGACATTTGACAATATCTTAAATATCCAGCCACGAAACGCCTCATCTTTTTGAAGGCTATAGATATTTTCATAAACTGACAGCACCGTCTCGCTCACGACATCCTCCGCATCCTGAGGGTTCTTCATCATGTACAACGCAAAATAATACAAATCTTTATAAACATTTTCATATAACTTCGAAAATGCCTTTACGTCTTTTTTCCGTGCACGTTTTACTAAAACTGATTCTGAACATGTATCATAATCGTACATCCTATCCCCCTCCTTCCACCGGTATAAATATAGAGTATCAGAAAGTACAAAGTGTTGCATAAAAAATACAGAAATATATTTTTCTTATACACAAAAAGGGAGCTTACCGCTCCCTCTTTATAAGTTATTGTCTATATTCTTTACAAATTTATCCTCTATAGTAATTAATCAGACATCCTTTTAAGATGATCTCTCTTTCATTATCTGTCAAATCACCCAACTTGAGTGTAATCTCTTTCAAACTGTCTCCAACCACATATGCTTTCACAGCGTCTTTCTTATCTTCCACTGCTTTTCTCACATCCGGCACAAAGATATAGTCTCCGTTTTTGAAGCTTAACTCTGTATCTTTTTCTTCTGTGATAAACGGGAGCATACCCCAGTTGATCAAATTCGAACGATAACGTTTTGTCGCATATTCATTTGCGATATTTGCCCATCCTCCAAGTACTTTCTGGCAGGACGCTGCCTGTTCACGCGCTGAACCATCTCCCGGTTTCACCGCGAAGATCGTACTTCCGACACCGATATTACCTTCGCCCACTTCCGGATAAGATGCACGGATTGTCTCCATAACCGGTTTTAATTCTTCCAACACTTCTAATGGACACTGATTTGCCTCGATTGCTTTCTGTGCTTTCTGCACTTCTTTTGCGCGTCCCACATATGCAGGATCTTTACGTGACAATGCAAACTCTGCAAGTCCAAGTGGGTTAGAACGGTAAGAAGAAGTCTCTCCTGACGGAATCAACTCATCGGTTGTTGTAACCGGATCGTGAATCTCAGATACCACTTTCAAGATCAGATTTTCCGGTAATGCTGACATTGCCGGCCAGTCTTTGATGTTTGGTCCAAACTGAATCTCAACACTTGGATCTGCAATACCTTTGCTGTCAAACACACGGTTTGCATAAATGCTCTTATCAAAATGATATTTCGGAGCTTTGTATTCTCTGTCCATCACATCAGCCGCAGAAGTTAAGAAACCTTTATTTGCCGCTGTCGCAGCGATGGAACGCGCATCCATAAGTGCCACAGAGGAAATCTGTCCGCTCTGCAATTTAGAACCTTCACGGTTCGGGAAGTTTCTTGTAGAGTGACGGATACTGAATGCATTGTTAGCAGGTGTATCTCCTGCGCCAAAACAAGGTCCGCAGAACGCTGTTTTCACGATTGTTCCGGCTGCCATCAGATCTGCAACCGCTCCGTTTCTCACAAGCTCCATATATACTGGTGTACTTGCTGGGTATACACTGAATGTAAATGCATCAGAACCGATATTTTTTCCTTTAATGATCTCTGCTGCCGCGCAGATATTTTCAAATCCACCGCCGGCGCATCCTGCGATAATTCCCTGTTCTACATAGAGTTTTCCGTCGCGAATCTTATCCTGCAGCGAATACTCAACCGCACCGTCAAGACTTACGAGCGCTTTCTGCTCTACATCGTGTAAAATATCTTTTAAGTTCGCATTTACCTCGTCAATCGTATATGTATTGCTTGGGTGGAATGGCATCGCGATCATCGGTTTGATCTTGCTCAAATCCACATAAACAAGTCCGTCATAGTACGCTGCCGCACCCGGATTCAGTTCTTTATACTCTTCACTTCTTCCGTGAGTCTCATAGAATTCTCTGATTGTCTCGTCAGTCTTCCAAATAGAAGAAAGGCAGGTTGTCTCGGTTGTCATAACATCAATTCCGATACGGAAGTCTGCGCTTAACTTGTCCACACCAGGTCCGACAAATTCCATTACTTTATTATTTACATATCCATTTGCAAATGTTGCTCCAATGATTGCAAGCGCCACGTCCTGAGGTCCCACTCCGACAGATGGCTCTCCGTCTAAGTAAATCGCAACAACACCCGGCATCTTAATATCGTACGTCTTATTCAATAACTGTTTTACAAGCTCCGGTCCGCCTTCACCCATCGCCATTGTTCCAAGCGCTCCATAGCGAGTATGGCTGTCAGAACCAAGAATCATCTTTCCGCCGCCTGCAAGCATCTCTCTTGCGAACTGGTGGATGACTGCCTGATGTGGCGGAACATACATACCGCCGTATTTCTTTGCACAGGTAAGTCCAAACATGTGGTCATCTTCATTGATTGTTCCACCTACGGCACACAGACTGTTATGGCAGTTCGTCAGAACATATGGGATTGGGAACTTTTCAAGTCCAGACGCTCTTGCGGTCTGAATGATTCCGACAAATGTGATATCGTGCGAAGTCAATTTGTCAAATTTAATCTTTAATCTCTCCATATCGGAAGAAGTATTGTGTGCTTCTAAAATGCTGTACGCAATTGTGTTTTTGGCAGCTTCTTCTTTTGTGACCTGCTGTCCTGTCTTTGCTGCAACTGCTGCCTGTGCATCATTCACATCTTCGATAATCTCTGTACCATTCAGTAAATATGCACCATGTTCATATAATTTTATCATTCTACTGTTCCCTCCTACGTCTTATTATTTGTTCATTATAGTATTCTACTCTTTTGATTGCAAGAATTTCAGATGATTGGATACCATCATAGCGATTTTAAATGTGAGCGCATCATCAAATACCCGGACATCTAACCCTGTCAGCTTCTGAATCTTCTCCAGGCGGTATACCAATGTATTTCTATGTACATAAAGCTGCCGCGCCGTTTCCGAGATATTTAGATTATTCTGGAAGAACTGATTAACCGTACTCAGAGTCTCCTCATCGAACTGATCCACCGCTTTTCCGTCAAACACTTCCTGTAAAAACATGTCACACAAGGATACCGGGAGCTGATGAATCAGACGGCCGATGCCCAGCTCATTATAAGCAAGGACATTTTTCTGCTCATAGAAAATCCGTCCCACATCCAGCGCCATGCCCGCTTCTTTGTATGACTTTGATACATCTCGCAGCTGATTTACGATCGTGCCATATGCCACCCGCATGTTGACCATCGCTTCCATCGTCAATGTATCGACAATGGATTTTGCAATCATGTTCAGTTCTTTATATCCCTCGGTCGTCTCCAACGCCTTAATCAGGATAATATGCCCTTCATCGACTGAAGTTACAAAATCTTTAGAGCCGGTTGCATAGAGACCTTTCATCGTCTCAAGAACAATATTGTCCGCCTCATTTTTCGGTTCAATCAAGAATACAACTCTTCTCCGCTCCACTTCAATTCCAAGCTTTTTTGCCTGATTAAAAATATCCACGAGCAGAAGATTATCAAGCAATAAATTCTGGAAAAAATGATTCTTATCCAAACGTTCTTTATATGCGTGTATCAGGTTCTGAAACTGACTGATACAAAGTCTTCCGATGACTGAAACCTGCTCTATAACCTCATGAAGCGCAAGGACATACACTGCATCATAGTTATCTCGAATCAGGAAAAATGCCTCATGCTCACATACCTGCTCATCTTTTCCTTCTTTCAGAAATTTATCTACTCCAGCCTTAATTCTATCCTCGTTCATTCCCGCAATGGCAAGACATTTCCCCTCCATACTCCACACGGAACAATCTACCCCCATAATCTCATGTATATCGTTGATAGGTTTGTGCAATATTTGATTCGATAACAACTTATCACTTCCTTTTTTACATTTAAAGCCAAAGCTGCTTCGTTGCAACTCTGGCTTTTTTTCTTATAATCTCTTTAACAATTCTTCTCTTTCTTTTTCAAACCCAGGTTTTCCAAGTAAAGCAAACATATTCTTTTTGTAGCTTTCCACACCCGGTTGGTCAAATGGGTTCACCCCTAAAATATAACCACTCACGCCACAGGCAAATTCAAAGAAGTAAAACAACTGTCCAAGATAGAATTCGTTCTGCTCTGGAATTGTCACCATTAAGTTCGGTACATTTCCATCTGTATGTGCTAAAACAGTTCCGTTCATCGCACTCTTATTGACAAAATCAACTGTCTTTCCGGCAAGATAGTTCAGACCATCCAAATCCACCGGCTCTTCTCCGATGAAAAGCTCCTCTGTTGCTTTCTCCACATTCAATACCGTCTCAAACATAATACGGCTTCCATCCTGAATGAACTGTCCCATAGAGTGAAGATCTGTTGTCAAATCTACAGATGCAGGGAAGATACCTTTCTGGTCTTTTCCTTCACTTTCTCCGTACAGCTGTTTCCACCATTCAGATACATAGTGAAGGCTTGGCTCGTAGTTCGCAAGTACCTCAACTGTTTTTCCTTTGCGATGTAAAATATTACGGATTGCCGCATACTGTAATGCACCGTTTTCAGCAAAATTATTTTCTAATGCTTCTTTTCTTCCAGCCTGTGCACCTTCCATCAATTTCTCAATGTCCGCACCGCTTACTGCGATCGGAAGAAGACCTACCGCTGTCAATACAGAGAAACGTCCTCCGACATCATCCGGAACAACAAATGTCTCATATCCTTCCTCATCAGCAAGATTCTTCAATGATCCTCTCGCTTTATCTGTTGTCGCATAAATTCTCTTTGCAGCTTCCTCTTTTCCATATTTTTTCTCCAACATCTCTTTGAAAATACGGAATGCAATTGCAGGCTCTGTTGTTGTTCCTGATTTGGAAATCATATTTACAGAGAAATCTCTGTCTCCAATCGCATCGATCAGATGTTTGAGATATGTGCTGCTGATGCTGTTGCCAACATAATAAATCTCAGGTGTCTTTCTAATCTCTTTTGAAACAACATTATAAAAACTATGTCTTAAAAATTCAATTGCAGCTCTGGCTCCCAGATAAGATCCACCGATACCGATTACGAGCAATACCTCGGAATCATTTTTAATCTTCTCTGCCGCTTTCTGAATGCGTACAAATTCTTCTTTATCATAATCAACAGGCAAATCAATCCATCCAAGGAAATCATTCCCTGCTCCTTTTCTGCTTAAAAGCAATTCCTTTGCATCCATCGCCAACTTGCTCATATAATCTACTTCATGTTCTGCAACAAATGTACTTGCTTTTGAATAGTCAAATGTGACTTTATTTCCCACGTTTATCCTTCCCTTCTAATTGGTCTCATAGATGTTATTATTTTACCAAACGGCAGAGGGGAAAGTCAAGGAATTATAAATATCTGTTCACAATTGTATTCCTTGTACAAATGTGATACACTCTGAGTAGAACAATCGTGATATAGGGTGGCTGACCTCTCACTCTTTTATAGATGGGAGGTGGAGCTGATGAACAATAAACATTTTGACTTTAAAGACTTAATGCAATTTGGTATGTTCATTTTATCACTACTGACCTTCATTTATCTGATCAGTCATTAGTACATAGAAAAACCACCCTGATACTTTGACGAGTTGGGTGGTAATTCTAAATTATTTTCAATTGGTCAACCACTTTTATGTGGCGATTGTTCTTTTTGTGCCTTTAATATAGCACATCCGCATAGACTGCGCAAGCAATATGTTCTTTTCAGTCTCTATAAAAATCTCTTTTTATCCAATTTGAATATTACTGCCAATGCCACATAGCATATCGCGAACACAATCCCCCACCATTTCAAAGCTTTGTACTTTATTTACTCCGCTGCAATCGCTTTATTTCATCTATGCCAAAAATTCTTCTAAAATCCTGCGCACCTGCACTTCCTGCAGTCTTTTTTCTTCCGCTGCATCTTTTTCTTCTTTTGCCGGTTCCTCCCGCTTCATGGCATATACCTGTTCCTGCTCGGAAACCGGCTCTTCCTGAATCTCTTCCACCTCTGCTGCAACCACTTCTTCCTCAGCCTCCGGCTGAAACGCTTCTTCCATTTCCAATATGCTTGTCTGGCTCATAGCCTTTTCTTTATACAATTTGGCATAGCGATGTGCACAGACATTTTCTAAATAATCAACCATATAATTCTCCGCCATCTGTAAATGATAATTTTCGTCACTTGACATATGTATCATACACAGTATCGCCACACTGGCTCCAGTCCACGCTGCATATTTGAACACTTGATCCTCAAATCCATACAGATAATACACCGCAACAGTTCCCGCTACACCTAATACTGCTACAATCCAAGTCATCTTCTTTTCCAAATTTCGAAAGGTATGGAGTCTGGTTCCCCAAATACGATACTCATAAACATACTTTTTCACAAATGCTTCCACGTTCTGCACTTTATCGCTCACCATACTGGCATGTTCAAATTTTGCTCGTACAAGTCTCATCAGCTTATGGTTACTTTTGTTCATTTTACTGGCTGCTTTCACCATTCGTCTCAATGTAACATGGGCAACCAGCTTGCTTAAAACTCCAATCCCCGCTGCTACTCCCATTGCATAAAAAATAATTTGATTTTGCACTAATGTCTCTAACATAATAAAAAGAGCCCTCCTTCTTTTATTTATTGCTACCGCTATTATACAGCAAATAAAGAAGTTGGGTTCTTGAATCGTTTTACATATTTCAACAACAAATCATGCGAATTTTGCATGATTTGTCACATGTTTTTTATAAGCGTGGCAGCAAATTCTTCACAAGCCTTACAGAATGTGTGATTGCCTGCTTTTCAAACGCCGAATAGTCCATCGTCGCACTGTTGTCGGCTTTGTCCGAAATTGCTCGGATAATGACACACGAAACTTTATTTAAGTACGCCGCATGGGCGATTGCAGCGCCTTCCATCTCAGTGCATTTCGCCTCAAAATTAGCTACAAGCTTATCTTTCACTTCTTTTGACGATACAAACTGATCTCCACTCACAATACGTCCTACGAATGTGTGAATATCCGGGTTTGCCTCCTCATTGGCAGTCTTCGCCTTCTCTACCAGCTCTTCATCTGCCGGAAATGAAAAGGTATCCATTCGCGGCACCTGTCCGATTGGATCTCCGAAAATACTTGCATCCATATCATGCTCTACCGCATCTGTAGAGATTACCATATCTCCGATATCAATATTGGCATCTAAAGAACCTGCAATTCCTGTGTTGATCAATGTGTGAACACCAAACTTGTCCACTAATATCTGTGTACAGATTGCTGCATTGACTTTTCCGATTCCGCTTCTGACAACGACAACTTCTTTTCCGCACAGTGTTCCTCTACAGAAATCCATAGACGCAAATGTGACATTTTCTTCAATTGTCATAGCCTCTTTTAACGCGGCTACTTCCTCCTCCATCGCTCCTATAATACCTATCATAACTGTTTCCTCATTTCTATAATCTCATCTTAAAATCTTCGTATCCGAACTGTCGAACCACCCGGCATTCTCCATCCTTATCTTCCAGTACAATTGCCGGCAGACGCATTCCATTGAATGTATTGTTTTTGACCATCGTGTAGATTGCCATATCTTCAAATGTGAGTGTATCACCTCTTTTTAGCGGCTCCTCAAATGAATAGTCACCGATTACATCTCCCGCAAGGCAGGTCGGTCCCGCAAGGCGGTAAGTATATGCCTTCTCCTCCGCCTCATAGCCGTCCTGAAGCGGCGGACGGTATGGCATCTCAAGCACATCCGGCATATGACATGCTGCGGACGTGTCCAAAATCGCAATCTGTATGCTGTTTTCCACAATTTCTTCCACTTTCGTAAGCAGTACACCGGCATTTAAGGCTACCGCTTCTCCCGGTTCCAGAAAAATCTCCAAGTCATATTTTTCTTTCATCTCACAAATACATTGCTCCAACAATGCGATGTCATAGCCCTCTCTCGTAATATGATGTCCGCCGCCAAAATTCAGCCATTTCATCTTCGGCAGCCATTCCCCAAACTGTCTTTCCACTTCTTTCAGTGTGTCATGCAAAGGCTGCGCGTCCTGCTCACACAATGTATGAAAATGCAGACCATCAACATATTCCAAAATCTCCGGTCTGAATTTCTCAATCGTCACCCCAAGCCTCGATCCAGCGGCACATGGGTCATAAATCTCATGCCCGTCCTGTGTTGAATACTGCGGATTAATACGAAGTCCTACACTTTTTCCCGCCTCAGCCGCTCTCTTTCCAAATCGTTCCAACTGTTCAAAAGAATTAAATACAATGTGATCGCAGTAAGTTAAAATCTCATCAAATTCTTCTTCCTTATAGGCAGGCGAAAAAATATGTGTCTCTTTTCCAAACGGAATTCCCATCTCCTCCGCCCCAAGTCTCGCCTCATACAATCCGCTGGCTGTCGTTCCTGAAAGATACTGGGCGATCAGCGGATACACCTCATACATGGAAAATGCTTTCTGGGCAAGCAGGATTTTACATCCGGTTCTGTCCATCACACCTTTTAGTATCTCAAGATTTTGTCTGAGCTGTTCTTCCTGAATGACATAACACGGTGTTGGAAGTTCATTTCTTCTCATCGGTTCTCCTCACCTTTTCTCTCTTCAAATTTAATCGATCAATTCCGGATCTTCACTGATTTTCCATGGCAGTCCGTATTTGTTCAACGCTTCCATGAATGGATCCGGATCAAACTCTTCGATATTGTATACACCGGCTTTGTTCCATGTTCCGTTCATGATCATGATCGCACCGATCATAGCCGGAACTCCTGTTGTGTAAGAGATTGCCTGAGAGCCCACCTCTTTGTAGCATTCCTGATGATCACATACATTGTAAATATAAAGTTTCTTTTCTTTTCCATCTTTTTTCCCGATGAAAATACATCCGATATTTGTCTTACCAACTGTACGAGGTCCCAATGACGCCGGATCCGGAAGTACTGCTTTTAAGAACTGAAGCGGAATAATCTCTTTCCCTTCATACATGATCGGTTCAATAGAAGTCATTCCTACGTTTTCTAAACATTTTAAATGTGTCAGGTAGCTCTGTCCAAATGTCATAAAGAAACGGATTCTCTTAATTCCAGGTATATTCAATGCAAGAGATTCGATCTCTTCATGATGAAGAAGGTACATATCCTTCTCCCCAACTTCCGGGAAATTATAAACACGTTTGATTTCCATCGGCTCTGTCTCTACCCAGTGACCATCTTCCCAGTAGGAACCTTTTGCTGACACCTCACGGATATTGATCTCCGGGTTGAAGTTTGTCGCAAACGGATAACCGTGGTCTCCCGCATTACAATCCATAATATCAATATAATTGATCTCATCAAAATAGTGTTTCAATGCATATGCAGAAAATACGCTTGTCACTCCCGGGTCAAATCCACTTCCAAGAAGCGCTGTGATACCAGCCTCCTCAAATCTTTCACGATATGCCCACTGCCACTTATATTCAAATTTTGCTGTATCTTCCGGCTCATAATTCGCTGTATCGATATAGTGTACTTTTGTCGCAAGACATGCATCCATGATTGTCAGATCCTGATATGGAAGTGCAAGATTGAGCACTACTTCCGGTTTTTCTTTTTCAATCAACGCAATCAGCTCATCTACATTGTCAGCATCTACCTGTGCTGTTGTAATCTTTGTATTTGTCTTTCCTTCCAGTTTTTCTTTTAAAGCCTCACATTTTGAAACAGTACGGCTTGCAATACACATCTCTGTAAATACTTCACTTACCTGACAACATTTTTGAATTGCCACACTTGCTACACCGCCACAGCCAATAATTAATATTTTTCCCATTTTTTCTTCCTCCTGTTTTTATCCTGATTTATTTTGCCAATGCAATTAAAAATTCTCTCACAATCTTTCCTGCTACCGCAGTTGACACGCCGCTTTGATCATAGTGCGGACTAAGTTCGTTCACATCACATCCGATGACATTGCAGCCTTCGCACACTTTTATAATCGCATCCAAAAGCTCTTTAAAACTTACTCCACCAGCCTCCGGCGTTCCTGTTCCCGGAAATACAGATGGGTCTAACACATCCAGATCCACTGTGAAATACACAGGTTTCCCCTTTAATGCCTCTATCGCATCTTCCAACCCATTCAGGTCAAACGGATGCATCGTCACATGTCCTTCTTTCGCCCACAAAAATTCTTCTCTGTCACCTGAGCGAATACCAAACTGATAAATTTTGCCGTCACCTACAAGTTCCCAGCACCGTCTCATCACACATGCATGTGACTCTTTCACATCCAGATATTCATCTCTAAGATCCGCATGCGCATCAAAGTGTATGATATGAAGATTGGGGTATTTCTCAACCGCCGCTCTCATACTGCCAAGTGTCACCAAATGCTCTCCGCCAATCATAAACGGAACTTTACCATCCTTCAAAATCACACGGCATCGTTCTTCTATCATCTCAAGAGACTTCTTTGCACTTCCCATCGGCAGTTCCAGATCTCCGCTGTCAAACACGCAATACTCTGTCAGTTCTTTGTCCTGATACGGACTGTATGTCTCCAGACCAAAAGACTCATTTCTGATTGCGGCACTTCCAAATCTTGTGCCTGGGCGAAAAGACGTTGTCGAGTCAAACGGCGCTCCGTAAAGCACAATCTTTGCATCTTCATACTCAGACTCGCATCCTATAAACGTCACAATATTTTTATTCAACATCTTGTACTAATTCCTCCACATATGCCGGGAGTGCAAATACTCCTTCGTGCAGTCTCGGCAAATAATATTTTGTCTGAATCCCACGCAATTTCCACTGAATTCCATCCATATCATGAATCGGATGATATCTCTTTGAAGCGAACCCAAACAGCCAGTGTCCTGACGGATAGGAAGGGATATGCGCCTGATAAATCCTGCTGATCGGAAAGGATTCAACGATTCTCTTGTGCATTCTCTGACATTGGAATGCCTCCTCCTTGTAAAACGGGCTCTCATGCTGGTTGATCATAATACCATCTTCATGAAGCGCATTAAAACAATTTCCATAAAATTCTTTTGTAAAAAGCCCTTCCCCTGCGCCAAACGGATTCGGCGAATCAATGATGATCAAATCATACGCATCGGATTTGGAACGGATAAACCGCAATCCATCCTCATGATAAATATGCACACGCGGATCATTCAGACTGCATGCCATCTGCGGAAAATATTTTCGGCATACCTCCACAAGAAGCGGATCTGCCTCTACCACATCAATCTGCTCCACCGTATCATATTTCGCAAGTTCTCTTACAACACCGCCGTCTCCTCCGCCGATTACAAGTATCCTTTCCACTTGCGGATGCACTGCCATCGGCACATGACTGATCATCTCATGATAGATAAACTCGTCTTTTTCGGTCAGCATCAAATCTCCGTCTACAACAAGAATTTTGCCAAACTCTTTCGACTCAAGCACATCGATTCTCTGTATCTCGCTCTGAGCCGAAAACACCTGATAATCCACTCGGATTGCCAGTTTTACATTGTCCGTATGTTCATCATGGAACCACATCTCCATCGCTTACACCTCCCTGTTATTTCAGCACGTTCAGATACTCTATCTGGGCATCTTCCGGTCCGGTCATAGAACATCCTTTTTCTTTTGCGTAAATAATATAATCCAAAATTTCTTTTGTAATCTCTTCTCCTGGCGCAAGAATCGGAATGCCTGGCGGGTAGCACATTACAAACTCACTGCAGACTCTCCCAACCGTATCTCTCAGCGGAAGAGACTCTTTTTCCGCATAAAATGATTCCTGCGGCGTGGTGACAACACGTGGGTCGATGTACTCTTGCGTCAACAGTCCCGTTTTATCTTTCTGATAGCGTCTTTTTACTTCCGCCAAGGCACTCACAAGACGCTCCACTTCCTGCTTACGGTCTCCGATGGACAGATATGCCAGAATATTTCCGATATCTCCGAACTCAATCTGGATATCATACTCATCTCTCAAAATATCATATACTTCGATTCCGGCAAGTCCTAGTTCCAGCGTATGAATCGAGAGCTTTGTCGTATCAAAATCAAAAATACTGCTCCCATTCACAAGCTCTTTGGAAAACGCATAATATCCGCCAATTTTATTAATCTCTTCCCTTGCATAGTCGGCAAGTGCAACGACCTTTCCAAACGCCTCTTTTCCGCGAAGCGCCAGATTTCTTCTGGAAATATCGAGACTGGACAGCAATAGATATGAGCCGCTCGTCGTCTGTGTCAGGTTGATTATCTGCCTTACATGCCCTTCTTTTACTCCTTCGCCAATGAGTAGAAAGGAGCTCTGTGTCAGACTGCCACCGGATTTGTGCATGCTGACAGATGCCATATCTGCTCCGGCTGCCATCGCCGAGATTGGTAAATTCTCTCCAAAGTAAAAATGCGTCCCATGTGCCTCATCCACAAGAACCTTCATATCCTGCTCATGCGCAAGTTTTACAATCGTCTTGAGATCCGAACAAATTCCATAATATGTCGGATTATTTACAAATACTGCCACTGCATCAGGATTTTCCCGAATCGCCTGCTCTACCTGTGATACTTTCATTCCAAGCGAGATTCCCAACTCTTTATCTACATCCGGATTCACATATACCGGATGTGCTCCACAAAGAACAAGAGCATTAATAACACTTCGATGTACGTTTCGCGGAAGTATGATCTTGTCGCCTTTTTTGCAGCAAGACAACACCATTGCCTGAACGGAAGAAGTCGTTCCGCCAACCATTAAAAATGCGTGTTTTGCTCCAAATGCATCTGCTGCCAGCTCCTCCGCCTCTTTGATGACCGATACCGGATGGCACAGATTATCGAGCGGTTTCATAGAATTCACGTCAATTCCAACACATTTTTCTCCAAGCAGTTCCACCAGTTCAGGATTGCCTCTTCCATGCTTATGCCCCGGAACATCAAACGGAACAATACGCATTCTTCGAAATCGTTCCAATGCCTCATATATCGGAGCTCTCTGCTGTAATTCTTTTTCCATCTTATCGTTCCTCTTTTCTATCAGGTTACTACAATTCCTTACCACGCGTAATTTCACATACAAAAAACGCAGGCAGGAATTTACATCATTCTTGCTTGCGTCTACTTCTTTATCACTTTCATGCGAACAATACAGTCCGAGACTGTCCTTCTTCACATTCCAGATATTTATGTTAGAGTCTATATAGCAAATATTTTACTTTTAATACTCTTATTGACCGTTTCACAAGTTGATGTGTTGTTCTCAACACCGGTTATAAAGTAACCAACTTATAAAATTTGAGCTTCTAACTCAATCAATAAGGCAGCATTCACTGCCAAAAATATTTGCATGAAACTCTAAACTTTTCTGCGTTCCATACGTTTTGTATTTTATAATATTTTTGCCCATACATCAAGCACTTTTCACAGTTTTTTTGAAAATATTCACAAATTGGTTACTGTTTGCTCCTGTCAGTCCGTAGAAGAAACAGAGCTTTGTAAGGGCATACTTGCACGTAAAAGAAAAAGTTCTGTTTCTTCTAGTTTTTTCATATCCCATTTGTTATAATATGTGAAACACTATTAATATCATATTCATAGGAGGATAATTTTATGGAATACAGAACAAAAGGAGTCTGTTCCCGTATGATAAAACTGGAACTTGACGGAGATATCATCCGATCTGTAGAATTTGTTGGCGGATGTTCTGGAAATACGCAAGGTGTTGCCCGACTAGTAGAAGGTATGAAAGTAGATGATGCGATTGCCCGTATGGAAGGCATACAATGCGGTCCGCGTCCAACTTCTTGTCCTGACCAACTTGCTCAGGCATTAAAACAAGCTGCCGGAAAATAGAAATAAAAAAAGAAAAGGAATGGATTCATTCCATTCCTTTTTTACCCGGGGGAACTATCGCAGCCACTGCAAATCCGTAGATTTTTTTAGCTCTATGAGCTATGTGGTTTTGTTCTTGATGTAAGCTCTCTCTAATTTTTTTGTTATTTTTATGAGTTTCTCATAACTACGCTTGCAGTGGCTGCGACAGTTCCCCCAGAGACATGACAGATTAATGATACTTTACTATCTCCAAAGATTTCCGGTCCATGAACTGCTTACATCTGTATGCGCATAATGAACACTTCTAACACGATAATAATATCCACGTCCAACACTGAGAATTTTTTCTGTTCCTACAGACCACGTGTTGCTTAATTTCGCTGTCCACGATGTCACCCTTTCCCAACTACCTCCTGATAATCTTTCCACAATAACATTTACAGAAACATCACACTTTTGTGCAGCTATTGTAACTCCTCCCGCAGCTATTTTCCCCGTACCTGCATCGCTGATAGTAGACGTGCCTGTTGACAAATATATCCCTCTTGTTTCCGGCAATATCTGTCCAATAATGGTATCTCCAGTCAATAAATACGAATAGTCTTGAGTTATGTTACTGCCCTCCTGCGCATGTGAGACTGTCTCACTTGTAATCGTTCCAGCCAATCCAAACATAAATACACTTGCAATCATCAATATTTTTTTCTTCATTTTTTTCTCTCCTTTTTGTCCTTATACTATATATACACATAAGTCGAGAAAAACTAACGCTATTTTTTAAAAAAAATGTAAATTTTTTAAAATTTTTTCAAATTCTTCCTCTTTTAGACCATTTCCAATAATAAAATACTGTATTCCATCATATTCAAAAGAGCCTCTGCTTCTCTTCTCTGTGCTGTCTGAAACCTGATACTGCTTAATATGTATACACACACCATCCATTTCCATATCATATTCTTTAACAAGAGTATCTTCCACATCTACTCCAAATGAACTTGTATTATAATTTGCGTTTATATAATACAGAACACTTGCTTCCTGCTCATTGCTATATATAAAATAGCTGTCTTGTATTTCCCCCAAGATAGTTGCTTCTTGAAACTCCATGCTTTCAGGTAAATAATCCATCCTCACCGGATCAAATCCAAACTCATCTTTTATCCTTTGATATGCTTCTTCCTCTGTGCTTTCTTTTGCCTCTGTCACATTTTCATCATGTGAGTTCAACACCATCTGATCTCTACCAGCCATTATATTATTGAACTTCCGAAATATCCTCTCCGGTCCTCCAATACTTGTAATTCCCACCGCAAACGCTGCCATAACTGCTGCCGCCAGAACCACATATTTCCGTCTCTTTTGTTTTCTTTTGTAAATTTTTCCAAGACGAATTAACTCCTGCTGTTCGGTCGACAATTTTTCTCCTAATACTTCCTGCTCCTCTTTATATTGTCTAATCTGCTCATATAGCTTTTCATCTATCTTAGAAGGTGCTGTCAGACTTTCTACATCCTGATCCGCCTCCACCTCCCGCATAATCTCATCCGCTTCTTTTTTCAGTTCTTCTTGCAAAAATCGTTTCATTTCCTCACTCATAATGTCTCCTTATGCAACTATCAACAGATCTCTTCCTGTACATTACACTACTTACGTTCTTTTGTCCATTCCTCTTGACCTTTCACAAAATACTGTTTAATATTATTTTATAGAAAAAACTTCGGAGGAATGTTATGAAACGTATTATTCTTACCGGTGGTGGTACCGCCGGTCATGTTACACCTAATATTGCTTTACTGCCCCGTCTAAAAAAACTCGGATATGATATTCACTATATTGGTTCCTATACGGGTATTGAAAAAGAATTAATTGAACAATTTGAAATTCCTTACCACGGAATTTCCTCTGGTAAGCTTCGACGATATTTCAGTGTGCAAAATTTCACTGACCCATTTCGGGTACTGAAAGGATTCCAAGAAGCCAATAAATTAATCAAAGAGTTAAAACCGGATGTCATCTTTTCAAAGGGTGGATTTGTCTCCGTTCCTGTTGTCATGGCTGGAAAACGCCGTCATGTGCCAACTATCATTCATGAATCAGACATGACCCCCGGACTTGCAAACAAGATTTCCATTCCATCTGCAACAAAAGTGTGTTGTAACTTTCCAGAAACTTTGGAACACCTTCCTAAAGAAAAAGCAGTGCTTACCGGTTCTCCGATTCGTCAGGAATTATTAGAAGGGAGCAAAACTGCCGCACTGGAATTCTGCGATTTAACCGATGACAAACCTGTTATTTTAATTATAGGCGGAAGCCTTGGCTCTGTTGTTGTCAATAATGCCATACGTTCTATCCTTCCTGAGCTACTAAAAGACTTCCATGTTATCCACCTCTGTGGAAAAGGAAAGATGGATGACTCCTTAAAATCTTTAAAAGGTTATGTTCAATTTGAATACATTCAGAATCAGTTAAAAGACTTGTTTGCACTCACTGATATTGTAATTTCACGGGCCGGTGCAAATGCAATCTGTGAACTTCTTGCACTTCGCAAACCGAATCTTTTAGTTCCACTTTCTGCAAATGCAAGCCGCGGAGATCAGATTTTGAATGCTCGTTCTTTTGAACATCAAGGTTTCAGCGTTGTTTTAGAGGAAGAAGATTTAAGTAAAGATACACTTTTAAATTCCATCTACAAATTATATCAACACAAAAACACTTACATAAATGCTATGAAACACTCTTCACAGCAGGACTCTATTAATACAATTATTAAACTAATCGAAGAAGCTGCTCACTGAAACAAAGCGAGATAACTCAACAGATGGTGCCGAAACGGCACCATCTGTTTTCTCAGAACCAGTTGACAACTTCTTCATATTCCTTCTCATAATTCTTCCGTATCCATTGTCTGGCTCTATATAGTCTACTATTCAATACTTCAACTGCAATTCCTAATTGATCTGCTGCCTCTTGTTGTGATTTTCCAAAACAATATACCTGCATAACTGCATCATACCATATTCTATGTTCCTTATATAAACGTTCAAAGATTCTAAACTCCAAGCACTCAGCCCTTCTCTTCTGCTCATTCCTCAGATAATACTCTTCCATATTGTTTATATAACAGACTCTGTCTTTCGTCCCTCTAAATAGATCAAATACTCCTGCTAATATCTCGCGTTTTCTATCTCGATTATAGTTAAACGCAGAATTTCTAGCTGTTGTTATCAGCCACGGATAAACACTTTCTAAATCTACATTTTCAAAATAGATATATAACTGAAAAAATGTCCTTTGTGTAATTTCACTTGCCAGATCTTCACACTTGGTATAATGCATAGCCACTTTAAAGATTGAATCTTTATACGCCCGATAGATACTGTCGAATTTTTTATCTTTTGACGCTTTTGATTCCACAATAAATATCTCCCGTTTTTACTACTTCTCGTTCATTTTCTTTAAAACGTACTCTTTATCTTTGTCTGTGAGATTTCCAAGTTCCCACTTAATATCAACCGTATCCTCTTTGTAACGTGGAATCAAATGCATATGATAGTGAAATACACTCTGCCCAGCTACTATTCCATTATTCTGTACGATATTATAACCATCACACCCTAAAATGTCTGTTAGTTTCGTTACCATTTGCTTTGCAAGCACAAGCACTTTTTCTGCAATTTTGTCATCTAATTCATATAGATTTGCATAATGCTCTTTCGGAAGAATCAATGCATGTCCTTTCGAAGCTGGTTCGATGTCCAGAATAACTCTGAAGTCATCATCCTCGTATAATGTTGCAGATGGAATCTCTCCCGCCGCTATTTTACAAAAAATACAATTTTCATCTTTCATTTTTCTTCCTTCTTTCTTTTATTAATCCCTTTTGAATGTCTAATATTGTCGCATTTTGTCGACGAAATTCATTTGAATAACTGCCATACCAATGCTACACTTTCATATGAAAGGCGGTGCACTCTATGCAACTAAATAAAGATAATCAGTTACTTATAAGTAAAATTTCACATGAACTTAGAAACCCACTCACTATTATATACAGCACACTTCAACTCATAGAATCCAGACATCCTGAGACGAGAACATTCGAACATTGGCACGAACTAATGAAAGATGTGGAATTTATGTCAGTACTCTTGGATGATCTTTCTCGTTTCAACCATGCCAATGCCCTTAATCTTTCAACGTTCTCGTTTCGTCCATTTTGGGAATATATATCCCTGTCTTTTGCTGCGTCCATCGCAGATACAAAATTGGAATATTTTTCCAAAATAGATCCTTCTATTAATCAGATTACAGGAGATAAAACAAAATTACAAGAAGTATTTTTAAATCTTTTAAGAAATGCCACCGAGGCAGCTCTGCCTGATGGCTCTATTTCCATGACAGCTGAGCAAACCTATGACTCTATCCTCATTCAAATTCAGGATAACGGCTGTGGTATTTCAAAAGAACATATAGACTCAATCTTTGAACCATTTACTACATACAAGAAAAACGGTACGGGCTTGGGACTTTCCATTTCCCAGAATATCATTCATGCTCATCATGGAACAATCGAAGTCGACTCCACTCCCCAAAAAGGATCAACTTTTCGAATTACGCTTCCAACAAAGCAGTGTTGTGACAAGACATCCTGTCAACAGACCACCAATATGAGCGAAGTTGTCAACACCTCCACTTGTGAATCCCGTATACAAACTGATGAAAATCATCACGATCATTCCTTGTTTTGTGATATTTCCAGCTCTTCCATGATTTAAAATTGCAAGACACAGCATGGCTCCGGTCAATCCAAAAATCGCGCCGGATGCCCCTGCTGATACGCTATAGTCCTGTTTCCATATATCTACAGCCATAGATAGCAGATTCCCCCCTAATCCACTTAAAAAATATATCACAAGGAATCTTATCTTTCCGACAAACATTTCAACATTCCAACCAATTACTACAAGTGTAAGCATGTTATTCATCAGATGTGAAAATCCAAAATGAAGAAACATACAAGTAAACAACCTATAATATTCCTTATACTCGACTACAAAAGGAACATACATCGCTCCATGTTCCAACATATACATCCCATCTTCCATCCTTCCACCAAAAGAAAGAAGTAAAAAAACAATGATATTTGCAACTGCAATTCCAATCGTACAAACTGCTTTTTTCTGATTTGCCATAAATTTCCCCTTTCTACAAAAAGAATATACCCTATTATAGAAAGTTTCTGTTGGAATTACAAGTCATCCTGTTCAATGTGAATTTCGTCCCAATATCCCCATTTGCATTTTTTCTTTTTATCTAAAAGCTTCTTTACCGGTTCCCAAAAATCCTTTTTCTCATGAATTTCCAATGTCGTTCTTTCTTCCATCTTTTCTTCATAATTTATAGGTTGGGCTACTTTTTCCTCTTTTTGTTCCTCTTGAACTTCTGCTATCAACTCGTCCATAATACGTTCAATACTATAATTTTCTTCCATCGATGCCTTATGAATCCTGTAAGCAAAATGTATACCTTCTTTCTCCTTATAGTTCACCTCACTTACAAAATACTCTGTCAGCCTATGGAACTCCTCTTTTAATTCACACTCACACCTTGGGAAATAGCAAAAATAAAATTCCTCTTTCTCACAGTAAATATACTCTGGATCTAGCAATATACAATTTGCCTCCAACATGAATTTACGGATCGTCTTAATTGTCCGAAGCAATGCATAAACAAGATTTTTCATCTCCTTATAACTTAAGTTTGCTTTTTCATGAATTGCCTTTAAAGAAACTTTCCCGCTGATATCATAATAATACTGACTGATATTATCTACATATCGAATATCTGTCTTCAAAAGTCCAGGGATCGTATTCTCTTTTAACATATATATCTGATAGTCTTCCGCTTCACTTTCTACCCCTTCTAAAATCAAATATGCCCGTTTTAAATCATTTTTATAACACGCCTTCACTTCGTATCTCCTATCTCCTCTTCTAATTTTTTTATTTTTCGTATTCTTCTGATATATGTTTCGGGATCTGTCCGGTCAACTGATGCACAAACTTCTATCTTCATCATTTTTCTTTCAGCACTGCATGTAACCATAATCTGTTCTTTTTCCAATTGAATCTTTTCTTTTATGTTAGAAAATATAATTAATTTCCCTTTAATTCTTCTTCTAAAATATGCTTCTAACTCCTCCTTTTCATAGCCTTTTCTTCCACTTCCCACAACAGCAGTCTCATACACTGCCCCGGATAAAATATTCTTGTCATGAAAGTAAAATATGATATACACACTTGCCATGAATACCATCAGGACAATTGGCACAACAAAAGACGCCTCTATTGTAAAACTTCCATTCTGCTTCTTTTTCATATCATAAACACCCCCAGATACGACACCGTCAAAAAGGGAATAAACGGAAGTGTGACAGAGTTCTTCCACTTTTTAAATACGATTCCCATAAGAGAAACAAATCCTGTAAGAAAAAATGCAGTTACCACAATCTCCAACATACAAATACCACCCAAATATATTCCCATAAGACTAATAATCCAACTATCACCATATCCAATTGTCTCATTTGAATATTTACTTATAAGCCAGAAAACAATTCCAATTAATACTCCTCCCACAATCTCACCACCCCCTTGTCTTTTAAAAAACAAGCTGAGTAAAACCATAAACAGACTCATGATAACCAGCAGCATTGTTGAAATCTTTCTTGTGCGCAAATCACTGATACTGCACAAAAGCAGAAATAGCAACACTATAAAATCTCCTACTTTACACACCTTTTACATCCTCCTCTTCCATAAACTTCCGACAAAGTTACTGCATAAACGGTTCGTTTGAGTCTGCTGCATGAAAGTGAACTATGATATCGATTGCCGGTATCTGTAATGTATACATTCTCCTTTCCAAATCCCTTTCTCATACAAGATTCACATGGATAATACTTTCCTCCATCTTCATTGCGCAATTGTTCCACATCTGATTTGTGAACGGACTTGATAGATAATTCCAAATAGGTACAATCTGGATCTTTATGATATACAATTCCAGTATCTGTAATGTATACTGTCTCATCATTCTGATTCCCAAATCCATTGCCCGCATAACCGTTCCACCCTTTTACTCGCACATATTCCTCCTGTGTGATTGCGGGAATTCGAAACATCATAATTGGAATTTCTACTTTATATGTAAGTGACAAATCCATAATTCCTGTATTTCCCCATGCTTTTGATTTTCTACAATCTATTCCATTCGAACCTCCAAAAATAATACTCTGATCCAGCCACTTTTCTCCAACATGATCTACAATATGCTTCTCCACTTTTTCCCGAATGACCATTGGATTAACATAAGCCTCCTCTGCCATTTCTTTTGCCGCACAGTGAAGCGCAGACTTCATCACAGTCTGGACGCTCATAATTTCCAATAGATACACTAGACTTAGTACTGCTAAAAAGAATATAGGCACCACTAGCGCAGCCTCCACTGTGACACTTCCTTCAGAGGCGAATGAAGATGCCCTTTTCGATAAAGAGATGAGATTTATTTGAGAGAGATGTGTCAAAAAAGAGTCTTTCTCCTTTCCTTTTTGTTTTTGATTATTTTTATAAGTTTTTTCGTGAGTATTATTAAATCGAAAGGACATCTTCATTCACCTCTTTTCTTTTTATTGATATCCAAAATATGTTGAAAATTCATATTTTACGCCATGTCGCAGTCTGCATCTGCTTTCAATCTCCATTCGCATTACACAGTGATCCGCTTTCAGATTCAAATTTCTTTCAATTAAATCTAACGCACGCATGGACAGAGTCTCTTTATCTTGTAGGAGCAGTAACCCTTTTAGGTAATCTTGATAAGTCATCCCTTCCCCACTATCTTGCCCAGAATCTTGTACTCCGTGCTCTCCAAGACGCAAAAGTTCTGATAACTGTAGATTCCAATTTTCTTTATTTTTAACAAGTGGTACTTTTTTTCCGGCAACAAGTGCTCGAAGATCAACAAGTCCCTCTCCATATGCCCATGCCATAAGAATTGCATGCTTTACCACCTCCGTAATTCCCGGAACTGTGAGAAGAGTGCATAAAGACAATGCCAACACTTCTGCTTCCGCTTTTTTGCTTTCATCAGTAAGCAGATATGCATAATTGATTCCCAAACGAATAGGTAATATTTTCTTCACAACCGCCTCTAAATTTTTTTGATCACTTTCATATCCTCCAATCAGATATTCCAATTCATAGTCCAAAGCATGTTTCTCCTTTTTTTGCGTAATGTCGGAAAAATGCTCCAGTAAATATTTCTGAAAAAAAAGTTTGCCGGTAACTTCATTTTCTTTTTCCATAAAGTTTCCCTTCCCTCTATTCAGTTTACGAATCGAAGCAAGCTCTTCTTTTTTTATACTTTTCTGGGATAATTGTTCTGGATTTTCCACGATAATTTGTAACAGATTTGATTTTTGAATTGAAGAAACCGATTCCATTGGATTATTTTCACTTGGCAGACTCTCTTGCGTCTCTTCAAGCATTGATTCAAGATTCTCCTGAACCTCTGTTTCCGCTTTTTCAAAGTCTTTTCCGCTTTCTTCCTGCCCTTCCCAATATGAACTGTCTTCGTCTATATGATCTATTCCAATCTTATTTTCCATATAACGGACTGCCTGCCGATAAAATGGTGCCCCCATATTATCTGTCAACAGCTCTGACCTCTGAATCTTATTAGCATTCTCCTGCGCCCCATAATATTCCAGACGTCTTGTGAGCTTTCTTTCATCCCATATTCTATCCCCATAGCTTCCATCCAATGCAAATACATCGTACTCCTCCAACAATTCTTTTTGATATTCCGCAAAGACACTTTCTACCGCAAGACTTGTATCCGCTCTCTTGTGATTCTTGAGCACTTGAATCGAAGCACTTTCAATTATTGCACCTAGAAGTGATAAAATTAAAAGAAAAATCAGACTCAAGAACGCAGTAATCTCTCCTTTTTGCACTTATCCACCCACCTTATATCCTACCGCTTTCACTTGTAATCTTTTCAAAAATAGACTCTACCAAACTTGTCAGTTGTGATTTAAAAATAATAACCAAACCAATCAACACAACCAAAATCAAAATTACCTCCACAACTCCGATTCCTTTTTCCTCTTTCATAAATTCCAAAAAACGTTTTATCTTCTTCATACTTATATCCATTCCTTTCGCTTCGCTCAGGCACAAAACGTTATGAA